>SDBU01001991.1_pt1 | contig 27943 bp, 35 predicted proteins | sample 2277071 | NCBI WGS metagenome assembly SDBU01 (sample SAMN10397929, study PRJNA504765) | marine sediment metagenome | isolation source: marine sediment core GS08_GC12, 126 cmbsf | place: Arctic Ocean: Gakkel Ridge, Loki's castle | collected 2008 | reverse complement strand
GAAGAGAAGTTCGGCGTCTCGGCCGCAGCGCCCGTCATGGCGGTGGCCGCCGGTGCGCCGGGGGCAGGCGGCGCGGCAGAGGAAGAGAAGACGCTCTTCAACGTCGTCCTCGAGAACGTCGGGTCCAGCAAGATCGCGGTCATCAAGGAGGTGCGCGCGATCACGAGCTTAGGGCTGAAAGAGGCGAAGGACCTCGTCGACGGGGCGCCCAAGCCCGTGAAGGAGGGCGTGCCGAAGGAAGAGGCCGAAGAGGTCAAGAAGAGACTCGAAGGCGCCGGCGCCAAGGTCTCATTGACGTAAAAGCCATGCTGGAAACTGTTTCCGGCCGGGCGTTCTGCCTGGCGGGGAAACAGTTTCCGTATCATCACGCGGAGAGTGCATGAGTAAGACAAAGAGTTTTGGCAAGCTAAAAGAGATCTACCCCATGCCGCACCTGCTGGACATCCAGCTCCTGTCTTTCGGGGAGTTTTTGCAGAGGGATGTCAAGGCGGACGAACGGCAGTCCGTGGGGTTGCAGGAGGCCTTTTGCGAGGTCTTCCCCATCGAGAGTTTTGACAGGCGCTTCCGGCTTGAGTTCGTCAGCTACACTCTGGGCAAGCCCAAGTACTCGATCGAGGAGTGCCGCCGCCGCGGCATGACGTACGCCTCGCCGCTGCGCGCCTACCTGCGCCTCATCACCCCGCATGACGTCAAGGTCCAGGAGGTCTACTTCGGGGAGATCCCGCTGATGACCTTCACCGCGAGCTTCATCATCAACGGCGACGAGCGCGTCGTCGTCAGCCAGTTGCAGCGCTCGCCAGGCGTCTGCTTCGAGGAGGAGCAGCACCCGACCGGCAAGAAGATCTTTTACGGCCGCATCATCCCCTACCGCGGGGCGTGGCTCGAGTTCAAGTATGACTTAAACGAGGTCCTCCTCGCCTACGTGGACCGGCGCCGCAGTTTCCCCGCGACGCAGATCCTGCGCATCATGGGTTTCTCGACCGACGAGAACATCCGCCAGGCCTTCGGCGGCCGGGAGATCCCCTCGATCACCAACACCCTCAAGAAAGACTTCACGAAGAACAAGGAAGAGGCCCTGATCGACTTCTACCGCAAGATGCGGCCGACCGAGCCCGTGACCCCCGAGGCCGCCGAAGACCTCTTCTACCGCCTCTTTTACGACCCGAAGCGCTACGACCTCTCGCGCGCGGGCCGTTTCATTTTGAACCGCAAGCTGAACATGAAGGTCCCCTTCGAAAAGCGCATCATCGACGCCGAGACCGTGATCCGCGTCATCGACTACCTGGTCGGCCTGAAGAAGGGGGAGGGCGAGATCGACGACATCGACCACTTGGGCAACCGCCGCGTCAAGAGCGTCGGCGAGCTCATCCAGAACCAGGCCCGCATCGGTCTCGCGCGCCTGGAGCGCTCCATCCGTGAGCGCCTGGCCATCCTCTCCGACGCCGACGCCGTCATGATCTACCACCTTATCAACTCCAAGCTTTTCTCCAGCCAGATACGCGACTTCTTCTCCCGCAGCCAGCTCTCCCAGTTTATGGATCAGGTCAACCCGCTCGCGGAGTTGACGCACAAGCGCCGCCTGAGCGCCCTGGGCCCGGGCGGGCTCTCGCGCGAGCGCGCCGGTTTCGAGGTCCGCGACATCCACCAGTCCCACTACGGCCGCATCTGTCCCATTGAGACGCCTGAAGGCCCGAACATCGGCCTGATCGCGTCGCTAACGACCTTCGCGCGCATAAACAAGCTCGGCTACCTCGAGACGCCGTACCGCCGCGTCAACGAGGGCCGGGTGACCAAGCACATCGACTACATCACCGCCGACGCCGAGCTCAACCGTTCCATCGCGCAGGCCAACAGTCCGCTCGACGAGAGCGGCCGTTTCCTGGACAGCGAGGCGCAGTGTCGTTTCCGCGGGGACTTCCCGAAGCTGCCGCCCAAGAAGATCAACTTCATGGACGTCTCGCCCAAGCAGTTGGTCTCGTTGGCGGCGTCGCTCATCCCGTTTTTAGAGCATGACGACGCGAACCGCGCGCTGATGGGCTCCAACATGCAGCGCCAGGCGGTGCCGCTCCTCAACACCGAGCGGCCCCTCGTCGGCACGAACATGGAGGCCAAGGCCGCCATCGACTCCGGGTCCGTAGTCGTGGCGGAGGTCGACGGCACGGTCAAGGCCGTCGACGCCAACTCCATCACCATCGGCAGCCGCGTATACGAGTTGCGTAAATTCAAGAGGTCCAACGCCAATACCTGCATCAACCAGAAACCCATCGTCGAGTTGGGGCAGAAGGTCAAGCAGGGGCAGGTGCTCGCCGACGGCATCGGCACGAAGGACGGGGAGCTCGCCCTCGGCCGCAACCTCCTCGTCGCCTTCATGCCGTGGCGCGGCTTCAACTTTGAAGACGCCATTCTCGTGAGCGAAAAGATCGTCAAGGAGGATACCTACACCTCCCTTCACATAGAAGAGTTTGATCTCGAGGCCCGCGAGACGCGCCTGGGCAACGAGGAGATCACGCGCGACATCCCGAACGTCGCGGAGGAGGCGCTCAAGAACCTGGATGAGAACGGCATCGTGCGCATCGGGGCGGAGATCGAGGCCGGCGACGTCCTCGTCGGCAAGGTGACGCCCAAGACCGAGTCGGAGCTCTCCCCCGAGGAGCGGCTCCTGCGCGCGATCTTCGGCGAGAAGGCCGGGGACGTGCGCGACACGTCGCTGACGCTGCCGCCGGGTATCGAGGGGGTCATCATCGACGTCCAGATCTTCTCCCGCAAGGAGCGCGGCCGCAAGTCCAAAGAAGAGAAGAAGAAGGAGCTGGCCCAGATCAAGGAGATCAAGAGCTACTACACCCAGGAGATCGAGTACATCCAGGAAGAGAAGATCAACAAGATCGCCGCGATGCTGGGCGTGGCCAAAAGCCGGGTCTTGGGGCTGGAGCTCGAGGAGCATGAAGAGGCCAAGCACGTGGCCAAGTTCTTCGACGACCAGATCCGCGAGCTGGCGCAGGAAGAGGCGCAGGAGATGGAGAAGGTCAAGCGCGGCGATGAGCTGGCGCCCGGCGTCTTGAAGAAGGTCGTGGTCTACGTCGCCACCAAGCGCCGGCTCTCCGTCGGCGACAAGATGGCGGGCCGCCACGGCAACAAGGGGGTCATCGCGAAGATCCTCCCTGAAGAGGACATGCCTTTCCTCGAGGACGGGACACCGGTGGAGCTGGTCTTGAACCCCCTGGGTGTGCCCTCGCGCATGAACGTGGGCCAGATCCTGGAGACGCACCTGGGCTGGGCCGCCAAGATCCTGGGGCTGCATGTCACCTCGCCGGTCTTTGACGGCGCCTCCGAGGCCGAGGTCAAGGAGATGTTGAAGAAGGCCGGCCTGCCCGAAGACGGCAAGGTCAATGTCTTTGACGGCTACACGGGCATGAAGTTCGACCAGAAGGTCACCGTGGGGTATATCTACATGATGAAGTTGATCCACTTGGTGGACGAGAAGATCCACGCGCGCTCCATCGGGCCGTACTCGCTGGTGACCCAGCAGCCGCTGGGCGGCAAGGCGCAGTTCGGCGGCCAGCGCTTCGGCGAGATGGAGGTCTGGGCGCTGGAGGCGTACGGCGCGGCGTACTCGCTGCAGGAGATGCTGACCGTCAAGAGCGACGACGTGGCGGGCCGCACGCGTATCTACGAGGCGATCGTCAAGGGCGAACAGAAACTGACGCCCGGCATCCCCGAGTCCTTCAACGTCCTGTTGAAGGAGCTCCAGGGGCTGGGCCTGGACGTCAAAATGGAAAGACAAAAATGAGAAGAGACCACTTGATACAGAAGTCCGGCGAGGAAGTCTCACGCTTCGACCGGATCTCGATCCACATCGCGTCGCCCCAGATCATCCGTTCCTGGTCCGAGGGCGAGGTGCGCAAGGCCGAGACGATCAACTACCGCACGCTCAAGCCCGAGAAGGACGGCCTCTTCTGCGAGAAGATCTTCGGTCCGGTCAAGGACTGGGAGTGCAACTGCGGCAAGTACAAGGGCAACAAGTTCCGCAACGTGACCTGTGACCGTTGTGGTGTTGAATTGACTCGGTCAAGCGTGCGCCGCGAGCGCATGGGGCACATCGAGCTCGCCGCGCCCGTGACGCACATCTGGTTCTTCAAGGCCGTGCCCTCGCGCATCTCGGCGCTCCTGGACATCGGCTTAAGGGACCTGGAGAAGATCATCTATTACGAGGAGTACATCGTCGTGGACCCGGGCGACACGGGCCTCAAAAAGGGCGATCTCCTGTCCGAAGAGAAGCACCAGGAGTTTCTGGAGAAGTACGGCACCGCCTTCAAGGCGAAGATCGGCGCCGAGGCGGTCGTGGACTTGCTCAAGGAGATCGATCTGGACGCCCTGTCCAAAAAATACCACAAACAACTGGAGAACACGAAGGAGGGGACGCAGTCCCGCCGGATCCTGAAGACGCTTAAGATCGTCGAGGATTTCAAGAAGTCCGGCAACAAGCCGGAGTGGATGATCCAGGAGGTCTTGCCCGTCATCCCGCCGGACCTGCGCCCGCTCGTGCCGTTGGACGGCGGCCGTTTCGCCACCTCGGACCTGAACGACCTGTACCGCCGCGTCATCAACCGCAACAACCGCCTCAAAAAGCTTTTGGACCTCAACGCGCCCGAAATCATCATCCGCAACGAGAAGCGCATGCTGCAGGAGTCCGTGGACGCGCTCCTGGATAACGGGCGGCATGGTCGCCCGGTCCTGGGGTCGAACAACCGGCCGCTCAAGTCCCTCTCCGACATGCTCAAGGGTAAGCAGGGCCGCTTCCGCCAGAATCTGTTAGGTAAGCGCGTGGATTACTCGGGCCGTTCCGTTATCGTTGTCGGCCCCGAGCTCAAGCTCTACCAGTGCGGGCTGCCCAAGCGCATGGCCCTCGAGCTCTTCGAGCCCTTTATCATCAAAAAACTGAAAGAGCGCGGCTTTGTCACGACGATCAAGAGCGCCAAGCGCATGGTCGAGCGCGCCAAGATCGAGGTCTGGGACATCCTGGACGAGGTCATCAAGGACCACCCGGTGCTCCTAAACCGCGCTCCGACCCTGCACCGTCTGAGCGTCCAGGCCTTTGAGCCGGTCCTCATCGAGGGCAAGGCGATCCGCATCCATCCCTTGGTCTGCACCGCCTTCAACGCCGACTTTGACGGCGACCAGATGGCGGTGCATGTGCCCTTGTCGCTCGAGGCCCAGATGGAGGCCAGGCTCCTCATGCTCTCCATCAACAACATCTTCTCCCCGGCGGACGGCCGGCCCATCACCACCCCGACCCAGGACATCATCCTGGGGCTTTGTTTCTTGTCTAAGATGAAGCACAAGGACAAGGGCGAGGGCAAGGTCTTTGCCGACGGCCAGGAGGCCCGGTGCGCCTATGACGACGGGGCCATCGGCCTGCACGCCAAGATCAAGGTACGCCTCCGGTCCTTCTTCGACCTCGGCGATGGCGCGTACAAGGAGGAGACGAAGATCGTCGAGACGACGGTCGGCCGCGTCATCTTCAACGAGCACCTGCCCGAGGGTTTCGGTTTTGTGAACTCGGAGTTGAACAAGGGGAACGTCGGCCAGATCGTGGCCGCGTGCTACAAGCGCTTCGGCCACGACACGACGATCAAACTCTTGGACCGTCTCAAGACGCTCGGCTTTGAATACGCGACGCTGGGGGGTATCTCCATCTCCATCAGCGACCTCGAGATCCCGCCGGAGAAGAACGATTACATCATCGAGGCCAAGCGCGACGTGGCCAAGGTCGAGGACCAGTATAAGAAGGGGGTCATCACCAACGGCGAGCGCTACAACCGGATCATCGACATCTGGACGCATACGACGGACCGTGTCTCGGACCTCGTTTTCAAGAAGATGGACTCCTTCAATCCCATCTTCATGATGGCGGACTCCGGCGCCCGCGGCTCGAGGCTCCAGGTGCGCCAGCTCGCCGGGATGCGCGGCCTCATGGCCAAGCCGTCGGGCGAGATCATCGAGAACCCGATCATCGCGAGCTTCCGCGAGGGGCTCACGGTCTTGGAATACTTCATCTCCACGCACGGCGCGCGCAAAGGGTTGGCCGATACGGCGCTCAAGACCGCCGACGCCGGATATCTGACGCGGCGTCTCGTGGACGTGGCCCAGGAGGTCATCATCATGGAAGGCGACTGCGGTACCTTGAACGGCATTTCGCTGGAGTCCATCATCGAGGGAGACGAGGTCGTGGTGTCGCTTAAAGAGCGCATCATCGGCCGCGTGGCCCTGGACAACGTCGTGGACGTCATCACCGACCAGGCCGTCGCCGCCTCGGGCGAGATGATCACCGAGGAGAAGGCCGAGATGCTCGAGCGCATGGGGATCGAGAAGATCCGCATCCGCAGCGTCCTGACGTGCGAATCCGAGCGCGGCATCTGCGCCAAGTGCTACGGCAGGGACCTGGCCCGCAACGACCTGGTGTCGCTCGGGACGGCCGTTGGCATCATCGCGGCCCAGTCGATCGGCGAGCCGGGTACCCAGCTGACGATGCGGACCTTCCACATCGGCGGCACCGCCTCGCGTATCGTCGAGCAGTCGTTCCTCAAGGCCAAGAACAGGGGCGTCGTCACCTTCCACAGCCTGCGCGTCGTCCAGAAGGGCAAAGAACTCGTCGTCCTGAACCGCAACGGCTCTTTGTCCATCAACGACCCGCAGGGCCGGGAGATCGAGCGCTACACGGTCCCGCAGGGGAGCCTGATCAGCACCGGCGAGGGCCAGACGGTCGACAAGGGCGCGGTCTTTGTCCGCTGGGACCCGTACACGCTGCCCATTTTGACCGAGATCTCGGGGATCGTGCGCTACGAAGATATCAAAGAGAACCTCACGACGCGCGAAGAGGTGAACCCGACGACGGGCGTCACCGAGCGCGTGATCGTGGAACACAAGGTCGATTACCATCCGCAGATCATCATCCTGGACGAGAAGGGCGAGGTCGTCGGCATCTATCCGATCCCGATCGGCGCCCACATCCTGGTCAGGGACGGCCAGAACATCGGCGGCGGCGATCTGATCGCAAAGATCCCCCGCGTGGCCGGCAAGACCCGTGACATCACCGGCGGTCTGCCGCGCGTGGCCGAGCTCTTCGAGGCGCGCCGGCCCAAGGACCCCGCGATCATCTCGGAGATCGACGGCTTTGTCGAGTTCAGCGAGAACAAGAAAGGGCAGCGCCAGATCGTCGTTAGCTCGCCGACGGGCATGAAGCGCGAATACACGATCCCGCACGGCAAGCATCCGAACGTCTACCGCGGCGACCGCGTGACGGCCGGCCAGCAGCTGACCGACGGACCGGTGGTCCTCCAGGACATCCTGCGCGTCTGCGGGGACAAGGTCCTGCAGGAGTATCTCGTCAACGAGGTCCAGGAGGTCTACCGCCTGCAGGGCGTCAAGATCAACGATAAGCACATCGAGGTGATCATCCGGCAGATGCTCAAGAAGGTCAAGATAGAGGACGCCGCGGATACGGATTTTCTCTCCAGCCAGCAGGTTGACCGCTGGCGCTTCCAGAAAGAGAACCAGCGCGTGATCAAGAAGCAGGGTAAGCCCGCCTCGGCGACCCCGCTCCTCCTGGGGATCACCAAGGCCTCGCTGACGACGGAGAGTTTTATCTCCGCGGCGAGCTTCCAGGAGACGACGAAGGTCCTGACGGACGCGGCCGCCTCCGGAAAATCCGACGAACTTTTCGGCTTGAAAGAGAACGTGATCGTGGGGCACTTGATCCCCGCGGGGACGGGGCTGGCCGCCTATAAGGAGTTTTCCATCGCGAAGGCCGAGGCCGGCGCCCCGGGTGAGGCACACAAGGAGACCGTGCATGCCGACAATTCAGCAGCTGATTCGCAGTAACCGGAGTCCCAAAAAGGGGAAGTCCAAGTCGCCGGCCCTGAAGAACTGTCCGCAGCGCCGCGGCGTGTGTCTTCAGGTGAAGACCATGACGCCGAAGAAGCCCAATTCGGCCCTGCGCAAGATCGCCAGGGTCCGTCTGACGACGGGCATCGAGGTCACCTCCTACATCCCCGGCGAGGGGCATAACCTGCAGGAGCACTCGATCGTGCTCGTGCGCGGCGGCCGCGTCAAGGACCTGCCGGGTGTCCGGTACCACATCGTGCGCGGGACGCTGGATACCGCCGGGGTGGCGAACCGCAGGCGCTCGCGCTCCAAGTACGGGACGAAGAGACCCAAAGAAGCCAAGAAATGAGCACGCTCGAGAGGATAAGCCGATATGAGACGCCGACAGGCAGTTAAGAGACAGATCATAGCGGACCCCAAGTACAACAGTAAGATCGTGGCGAAGTTGATCAATATTTTGATGATCAAGGGCAAGAAGTCCACGTCCGAGAGCATCGTCTACGGCGCCTTCGACATCATCAAGCAGAAGCTGAACGAGGAAGACCCGATCAAGGTCTTCAACAAGGCGCTGGAGAACATCCGGCCGCGGCTGGAGGTCAAGCCCCGGCGCGTCGGGGGCGCCACGTACCAGATCCCGATCGAGGTCTCCCATGAGCGGGGGGTGTCGCTCGCGCTGCGGTGGCTCAAGGATTTTTCGCGCGCCAAGAAGGGCAAGCCCATGAAGGTGTGCCTGGCCGATGAGATCATGGCGAGCTTCCGGGGCGAGGGGGGCGCGGTCAAGAAACGCGACGACACGCACAAGATGGCTGAGGCCAACAAGGCCTTCGCGCACTTCCGTTGGTAAGGGACAAAGTTCCTGAATGCATGATCATCATGGCTGAGTCAATAGGGTTGGAAAAAATCCGGAACATCGGGATCATTGCGCATATCGACGCCGGCAAGACGACGACGACCGAGCGCATGCTCTTCTACACGAAGAAGATCTACAAGCTCGGCGAGGTCCATGACGGGACGGCGACGATGGATTGGATGGTCCAGGAACAGGAGCGCGGCATCACGATCACGTCCGCGAGCACGACCTGTTTCTGGCGCGACCTGCACATCAATATCATCGACACCCCGGGCCACGTGGATTTCACCGTCGAGGTGGAGCGGTCATTGAAGGTATTGGACGGGGCGGTCGTGGTCTTCTGCGCGGTGGCCGGCGTCCAGCCCCAGTCCGAGACGGTCTGGCGCCAGGCGGACAAATATCAGGTCCCGCGCCTCGCCTTCGTCAACAAGATGGACCGCGTCGGCGCCCGCTTCGATAAGGTCCTCGACGAGATGCAACAGAAGCTGGGCGCGAACGCCGCGGCGATCCAGCTGCCCGTGGGCGCGGAGGACAACTTTACCGGCATCATCGATATCGTGGAAGAGGTCTTCGTCGTGGCCAGGGACGAGAAGGGCCAGGAGCGCGACATCCTCCCGGTATCCGAGGAGTACAGGGCGCAGGTGGGGGTCGCGCGCCACGCGCTGGCCGAGAAGGTCGCCGAGGCCGACGACCACCTGATGGACCTGTATATCCATAACAAACCCATTTCGAAAGAAGAGTTGAAGGCGGCGATCCGGCGCACGACCGTGGCCAACCGGTTCGTCCCGGTCCTGTGCGGGTCGGCTTTGAAGAACAAGGGCATCCAGCTGGTCCTGGACGCCGTCTGTGATTACCTGCCCTCGCCGGCCGACGTCACGGCCATCAAGGGGTTTGATCCCGATACGGGAGAATACGAGGAGCGGGCGGTCTCGGAAGAGGCGCCCTTCTGCGCCTTCTGTTTCAAGATCATGAGCGATCCCTATGTGGGACGCCTGAACTTTGTCCGTATCTATTCGGGCCGCGTGGACGCCGGCGAGACGATCTACAACGCGGCAAAGCGTGAGGAGGAGCGTATCTCCAAGATCGTCCGGATGCACGCCAACAAGCAGGAGATGATCGAGAGCGCGTCCTGCGGGGATATCGTGGCGCTGGTGGGCCTGAAGGACACCATGACCGGGGACACGCTGTGCACCGAAGAGCAGCCGATCGTCCTCGAGGCGATCAAGTTTCCCGATCCGGTCGTGGACCTGGCCATCGAGACCAAGTCCAAGGCCGACCAGGAGAAGCTGGCCCTGGCCCTGCGTAAGCTCCAGGACGAGGACCCCTCGTTCAAGGTGAGCTACAACTCGGAGACCGCGCAGACGATCATCTCGGGGATGGGGCAGCTGCATCTCGAGATCGCGGTGGACAGGATCCTGCGCGAGTTTTTCGTAGAGGCCAAGGTCGGCCGGCCCCAGGTGGCGTACCGCGAGTCCATCCGCAAGAAGCTCAGCGTCACCGGCAAGTTCATCCAGCAGACCGGCGGCCGCGGCCAGTACGGCCATGTCGTCATCATCATGCAGCCGCAGGAGATGCCGGGCGCGGGGATCACCTTTGAGGACACGCTCAAGGGCGGGGTCATCCCGCGCGAGTACCTGTCTTCCGTCAAGGAGGGCATCGTCATGGCGTCGAAGTCCGGCATCCTGGGCAGCTACCCCGTGACCGACGTCTCCGTGACGCTCGTCGACGGCTCGTACCACGAAGTGGACTCTTCGGAAATCGCCTTCAAGATGGCCGCCTCGATGGCGTTTACAGAGGGGCTGCGCAAGGGCGACTCGTTCTTGCTCGAGCCGGTCATGGACATGGAGATTGTCGTGCCCGAGGAGTTCATGGGCACGGTGATCGGCGATTTCAACTCCCGCCGCGGCAAGCTCATCGCGATGGGGCAGCGCGGCAACGTGCGCGTCTTGCGTGGCCACGTTCCGCTTGCGGAAGTGTTCGATTATGCTAATATAGTACGATCTTTGACACAAGGCCGCGCATCTTTTACAATGGAGCCCTTTTGTTACCAAGAGGTGCCTAAAGATATAGCCAACAAGATCTTGGGGTTAAAATAAATGGAGGTGGCTCATGTCCAAAGAGAAGTTTGTGAGGACGAAACCGCACGTAAACATCGGGACGATCGGTCACGTCGACCACGGCAAGACGAGCCTGACGTCGGCGATCACCACGGTCCTCTCCAAGAAGGGACTGGCCGAGGCGCGCAGCTTCGATTCCATCGATAACGCCCCTGAGGAGAAGGAGCGCGGCGTCACCATCAACATCGCGCACGTCGAGTATCAGACCGACGCGCGCCACTACGCGCACATCGACTGTCCGGGCCACGCCGACTACATCAAGAACATGATCACCGGCGCCGCCCAGATGGACGGGGCGATCCTCGTCGTCTCGGCCGCGGACGGCCCGATGCCGCAGACCCGCGAGCACATCCTCCTGGCCCGCCAGGTGAACGTGCCGGCCATCGTCGTCTTCATGAACAAGATCGACATGGTGGAGGACAAGGAGCTGATCGAATTGGTCGAGATGGAGGTCCGTGACCTGTTGAACAAGTACAACTTCCCCGGCGACAAGACGCCCATCATCAAGGGCAGCGCCGTGGAAGCGATGAAGTGTTCCTGCGCCAAGGACGACTGTCCGAAGTGTGCGCCGATCTTTGAGCTGATGAAGGCGGTCGACGAGTTCGTGCCGTTTCCGAAGCGCGAGCTCGACAAGCCGTTCCTGATGGCCGTCGAGGATGTCTTCACGATCTCCGGCCGCGGCACCGTCGGGACGGGGCGCATCGAGCGGGGGAAGATCAAGGTCGGCGAGAACGTCGACATCGTCGGCATGCGCGACGCGGTCGGCAAGACGGTCGTGACCGGCGTCGAGATGTTCCGTAAGCTCCTCGACGATGGGCAGGCGGGCGACAACGTGGGGCTTCTCCTGCGCGGTGTCGATAAGGAATCCCTCGAGCGCGGCATGGTCCTGGCCGCCCCGGGCTCCATCACCCCGCACAAGAAGTTCAAGGCACAGGTCTACATCCTGGCGAAGGAAGAGGGCGGCCGCCACACGCCGTTCTTCTCCGGGTACCGTCCGCAGTTCTATTTCCGGACGACGGACGTGACCGGTTCCATCAAGCTCCCCGAGGGCACGGAGATGATCATGCCCGGCGACAACGTGGGGCTCGAGGCCGAGCTGATCATGCCTATAGCCATGGAGAAGGAGCTGCGCTTCGCGATCCGCGAAGGCGGCCACACGGTGGGCGCCGGCGTCGTCGCCGAGGTCATCGAATAAGAGACAACCGAACGGCACCATAGGGCACACAGCAATGACACAGAAGATACGCATCCGACTCAAGGCCTACGATCACCGGCTCTTGGACCAGTCGACGAAAGAGATCGTCGAGACGGCCAAGCGCAGCGGGGCGCGCGTCTGCGGCCCCATTCCGCTGCCGACCAAGAAGGAGATCTACACGGTCAACCGCTCCTCCGTCATCGACAAGAAGTCGCGCGAGCAGTTTATCCTGGCGACGCACAAACGGCTCCTCGAGCTCCACGAGCCGACCGCCAAGACGATCGACGCTCTGCGCAAGCTCAACCTGCCGGCGGGCGTGGACGTGGAGATCCGGTAACCGGGGTTTTTGGGACGCGATGTTTTGACAAGGAAAGACGTTGGGAATCTTAAACAACACCATACGCATATTGGGTAAGAAGATCGGCATGACGCAGGTCTTCGGCGCAGACGGCAGGGTGGCCGCGGTCACCGTGATCGAGGCCGGGCCCTGTGTCATCATGGGCATCGGCGCCAAGAACGTCAAGGTCGGCTTCGGCGACGTGAAAGAGCGCAAGCTCAAGAAGCCCCAGCGCGGGGAGTTCAAGAAGCTCAACCTCGCCGCGAAGCGCACGATCCGGGAGCTCAGGATCGCCGATAAAGGGGAGTGGAAGGTGGGCGACGAGATCAAGGTCGACATCTTCAAGGATGGTGATTTCGTTGATATCATCGGCACCTCCATCGGCAAGGGCTTCCAGGGTGGGATGAAGCGCTGGGGCTGGCACGGCACGCCCCAGTCGCACGGCTCCATGGCGCACCGCCGCATCGGTTCTGTCGGCGCCAGCGCAGATCCTTCCCGCATATTGAAGGGCAAGACCATGCCCGGCCAGATGGGCAACGTGCGCGTGACCGTTCAGAACCTTAAGGTCGTCAAGGTGGACGCCGCGAATCACCTCCTGGTCGTCGCGGGCGCGGTCCCGGGGCCGAAGAACGGGCTCCTCGAGATCCGCCGGGCGATCAAGAAGAAGCCCAAAGAGGACGCGAAGGACGAGAAGGCGTGACATGGAAAAGAAGAAGCGCATCGTGATGCCGGTGCATGACATGAAGGCTAAGGTCGTCGAGGAGATCGAGCTGGACCCCCAGGTCTTTGACGGGTCGGTCAACAAGAAGGTCCTCTATCAGGCGATCACGGCGTACCGCGCGAACGCGCGGATGGGATCGGCCTCGACCAAGACCCGTAAGGAGGTCTCGGGCGGCGGCCGCAAGCCTTGGCGCCAGAAGGGGACGGGCCGCTCCCGTCACGCCTCCACGCGCTCGCCGTTGTGGCGCCACGGGGGTGTCGTCTTTGGGCCGCACCCGCGGGACTTCGGCTATACGCTGCCGCAGAAGATCCGCAGCGAGGCCCTGCGCTCGAGCCTGAACGCCAAGGTAGCGGGCGGGACCCTGTCGCTGGTCGAGCGGTTTCACGTGCTGACGCCCAAGACCAAGGAGTTCGTCCAGACGCTCGAGGCCTTCAAGGCGGACGGGACGCGGGTCCTGTGCGTCATCGACGCGATCACGGACAATATCCGGCGCGCCACCGGCAACATCCAAAAGTTGTATCTTACGGATCCCGCGTCACTGAACGCCCTGGATGTCGTCAACGCCGAGCGCATCCTGATGTCCCGGGATTCCCTAAAAAATCTGACAAAGCGCTTGAAAAATGTTTAACCCCTACGATATCATCAAAACTTTGATCCAGACCGAAAAAGGCGCCCGCATCGAGGCCGACGGCTGCTATCAGTTCTACGTGGCGATCAAGGCCACCAAGATCGACATCAAGCGGGCCGTCGAGTCCATCTACAAGATCCGGGTGGACGGGGTCAACACGATGGTGGTGCCGGGCAAGATGCGCCGGGTGCGCAAGCAGTTGGGCAGGCAGCCGGACTGGAAGAAGGCCTACGTGCGGCTGGAAGAAGGCCAGAAGATCGAGCTCAAGTAGGAAGACGCCATGGGAAATAAAAAATATAAACCGACCACCGCCTCGATGCGCTGGACGACGCTCTCCGACTTCAAGGAGATCACGAAGAAGCGTCCGGAGCGTCGCCTCACGCAGCCGCTCAAAAAGACGGGCGGCCGCAACAACCGGGGGCGCATCACGACGCGCCACATCGGCGGCGGCCACAAACGCCAGTACCGCCTCATCGATTTTGCCCGCAACAAGTTCGACGTCACGGCGCAGGTCGTCGCCATCGAGTACGACCCGAACCGGACCTGCCGGATCGCGCTCCTGCGCTATGCCGACGGCGAGAAGCGCTACATGCTGGCGCCTTTCGGGGTGAAGGTCGGCGACATGGTAGCGAGTTCCCGTGGCGGCGAGCTGGAGGTCAAGAACGGCAACGCTATGCCGCTTCAATACATGCCGCTGGGTACCTTCATCCATAATGTGGAGCTCGTGAAGGGCCGCGGCGGTCAGATCGCTCGCAGCGCCGGCAACGCCGCCCAGATAACGGCAAAGGAGGGCGACTTCGCCCACGTGCGCCTGCCCAGCGGCGAGGTGCGCCTTTTCCGTGTGGACTGCCTGGCCACCATCGGTCAGGTCGGCAACGTCGAGCACGAGAGAAAGATGTACGGTAAGGCCGGCCGCAAGCGGTGGCTCGGCGTGCGCCCGACGGTGCGGGGTGTTGCGATGAACCCCGTAGACCATCCGCACGGCGGCGGCGAGGGCAAGGCCGGCCAGGGCAACCCGCACCCGGTGTCCCCGTGGGGACAGAAGTGCAAGGGCTTGAAGACCCGCAGGGGCAAGAGATACTCCGACAAGTTCATCGTCAAAAGAAGGAATGCGTGATGCCTCGTTCCATTAAAAAAGGGCCGTTTGTAGATGCCCATCTGGAGAAGAAGGTCGACCGCGCCCGCAAGACGGGCTCGCGCCAGCCGATCAAGACCTGGTCCCGGCGCTCAACGATCACGCCGGACTTCGTGGGCTTCACGATCGCCGTCCACGACGGCCGCAAGCACGTGCCGATCTTCGTGACCGAGAACATGGTCGGCCACAAACTGGGCGAGTTCGCGCCGACGCGCCTCTTCCGTAAGCACGGCGGCGTCAAGGCCAAGAAGGCCGTCGAGATGACCTAAATATGAATGCTCCTTCGCAGGCTCCGGGGTTAATTTTGAAAGGTAAAGCAACCCGTTAGAGGCAAAATTAAATGTTAGCGTACGCGACAGCAAGATTTGTGCGGGGGTCCGGGAAGAAGTACCGTCTGGTTGTGGACCTCATCCGCGGCATGCGGGCGGGCGAGGCCTTAAGCCACCTGCGGTTCGTTAACAAGCGGGCGACGTATTATATAGGTAAGGTGCTGGCCTCCGCGATCGCCAACGCCAAGGTCAAGGGGTTGGAGGTCGAGAGCCTGATCATCTCGCGCATCACGGCGGATGACGGACCCCGCTGGAAGCGGTTCCGCCCCGCGGCCTTCGGCCGGGCGGCGGAGATCCTCAAACGCACCAGCCATATCAGGATCGAGCTCGACATGCCGGATGCGGGCAAGGCCGTCAAGGCGGCGCCGGCGGAGACGCAGGAGAAGAAGGTCGAAAGGAAGAGACCGAAGATATCGCTGAAGCGCAAACCCGCGAAGGCGAAGAAGGTGGCTAAGAAATAGGTAATTGTTCACCCTTGGATTCGGGAGAGCAAAAGCGGGAACCCAAGGGTGTTTTACGGGAAACCAGTAGAGGGTAAAACATGGGTCAAAAGGTCAATCCGATAAGCATCAGGTTAGGTTTTATCAGGGAGCCGGACTCAAGGTGGTTCGCGCGCCACGAGAGTTTCGGTCTGTTCGTCGAGGAAGATTACAGGATCCGCAAACACATCAAGGCGAGCCTCAAGCAGGCGGCGGTGGCCAAGATCGTGATCAGCCGCGTGGCCGGCAAGGTTAAGGTCCGTATCCACTCCGCGCGGCCCGGGGTCATCATCGGCCGCCACGGGGCGGATATCGACCGCCTGACCGGCGAACTGCGGGATATCGTGAAGGACAAGGAAGTCGTCGTCGATATCGAAGAGATCAAGAAGCCGGCGACGAACAGTCAGCTGATCGCCGAGAACATCGCGTTCCAGCTCGAGAAGCGAGTGGCCTTCCGCCGCGCCATCAAGCGCTCCATCGACCAGGCCATCAACGCCGGCGCCAAGGGCATCAAGGTGGTGGTCGCGGGCCGGCTCGGGGGTGCTGAGATCGCCCGCCAGCAGTCCTACAGGTGGGGCAGCGTCCCCCTGCAGACGTTCCGGGCGGATATCGACTACGGTTTCACCGAGGCGCACACGCGCTACGGCCAGATCGGCGTGAAGGTCTGGGTGCACAAGGGCGACGCGCTTTTAGAGAAGCTCAAAGAAGACGCGCGCGCCAAGAAGGAAGAAGTGAAGCAGGTCGGACAAAAACCCGAGGCGGCCGGCAGGCCCAGGGAACCAAAACCGAAGGCGAAGGAGTAGGGAGAATAAGGAACAGACACCTATCCCTGCGGCTGCACAAAGCGCAGCCACAGGGATGACTTAAGGATGGTAAGTGAGATAAGTCATGCCATTGATGCCCAGGAGAGTCAAATTCAGAAAATTTCAGCGGGGCAAGAACCGCGGCATCGCCGTCAGGGGCTCGGAGCTCAACTTCGGCGAGTTCGGCTTAAAGGCCCTCGCGAACGATATCGTGAAGAACACCCAGATCGAGGCGATCCGCGTGCTCCTTGCGCGCCATCTGCGCGGCGCCGGGAAGGTGTATATCCGGATCTTCCCGCACAAATCGATAACCAAGAAACCCGCCGAGACCCGCATGGGGAAGGGCAAGGGGGACATCGTCTGCTGGGTGGCGCCGGTGCGTCGCGGGGCGATCCTCTTTGAGCTGGGCGGTATCCCGGAGGCCCTGGCGCGTCAGGCGCTGCGCCTGGCGGCGTTCAAGCTGCCCATGAGGACCAAGTTCGTCTCGCGGGTCGTGTACATCTAGGACATGTCTAGGACATGAAGATCAAGATCGACGAATTAAGAAGCCTGAGCAAGGAAGACCTGTCCGTGAAGATCGCCTCCTGCAAGGAGGAGCTGGGCAAGCTGTATTATCTCAAGACCGTCGGGCAGGCGGACAAGCCGCACCGCTTCAAGGAGTTGCGCCGCACCATCGCCCGCATCCAGACGCTGTTGACCGAGAGGGCGGCGTCCGGTGATAAGGAATAGGCCATGACCGAGCAGACAGCGATAAGGCACCGCAAAGAGTTCGTCGGGACCGTGATCAGCGACAAGATGCAGAAGACCATCGTCGTCCAGGTGGCGCGTCTCGTGCGCCACAAGCGGTACCCCAAGATCATCCGCAGCAAGCAGCGTTTCAAGGCGCACGACGAGAAGAACCAGGCGCATATCGGCGACAGGGTCCGCATCGTGGAGACGCGGCCGCTGTCCAAGGACAAGCGCTGGCGCCTGACCGAGATCATCGCCAGGGCCGAGACTGTGGAGGCCGGGGATGATCTATAGGAGGACGCTGTTGACCGTTGCCGACAACACGGGCGCCAAGGTCGCTTCGTGCATCGGCGTGATCGGCCGCAAGGGCAAGATGGACGCGACGATCGGCGACATCATCACCGTGAACATCAAGTCCTCGGCCCCGGAGGCGACGGTCAAGAAGGGCGAGGTCGTCAGGGCCGTGATCGTGCGCATGAAGGCGCCGCTGCGCCGCCTGGACGGGACGTACCTCAGGTTCGACTCCAACGCCTGCGTCATGATTGACAAGGACCTGAACCCGCGCGGGACGCGCGTCTTCGGTCCGGTGGCGCGTGAGCTGCGCGAGAAAAATTTCATGAAGATCGTTTCACTCGCCCCCGAGGTGATATAGATGCTTAAGATATTGAAGAACGATACGGTGGTGGTGACGGCCGGAAAGGACCGCGGCAAGCGCGGCAAGGTCCTGCGCGTCCTGCCGATCGAGAGCAAGGTCTTGGTCGAGGGGATCAATATCGTCGTCAAGCACCGCCGCCGGACGAACCAGGAACAGCAGCATGAGGGGCGCGTGAAGATGGAGCGGCCGATCGCCCTGGGCAACGTCATGGTGGTCTGCAAGTCCTGCAACGCCGCGGCGCGCGTCGGCTTTAAGAGGCTCGAAGACAACAGCAAGGCGCGCCTGTGCAAGAAGTGCAACGAGACCTTCTGATTTACCCCTGCGCCGCGGGAAGGTCAGCGGCGGCGGCACAGGGGTGATTTATCCCGTGTCGCGGTAACAGAGGCGCCACGGGACCTTTGGCGGGAAGGTAAGAGCGGGTAAATCATGGTCACAAGATTACAAGAAAAATATAAGAACGAGGTGGTGCCGGAGCTGGTGCGGATCTTCAGCCATAAGAACGCTCTCCAGGTGCCCAGGCTCAAGAAGATCGTCGTCAACATGGGCGTGGGTGAGGCCATCACCGACCAGAAGATCCTGGACAAGGCGATGGACGAGCTCGGGTTGATCACCGGGCAGAGGCCCGTGATCACGCGCTCCAAGAAGGCCATCGCCAACTTCAAGATCCGTGAGGACGTGCCGGTCGGCTGCTTCGTGACCCTGCGGCGTCAGCACATGTATGAGTTCATGGACCGCCTGGTGAGCATCGCCCTGCCGCGTATCCGCGACTTCCGGGGGCTCAACCCCAACGCCTTTGACAAGAGCGGCAACTACACCATGGGCATCACCGAGCAGGCGGTCTTTTCGGAGATAGACGTCGACAGGGTCTCCCGGGTCCAAGGGATGGACGTTACCTTTGTTATCCAGTCTGGTTCCGTGAAGGAGTCCTACGAGTTTTTGCGGCTCATGGGGATGCCGTTCAGGACCGAGAAGATCTGATCAACGCGAAAGGACGCCGTGGCCAAGACATCACAAATCAACCGCTGGAAGAGGAAGCCGAAATTTTCAAGCCGTAAGACGACCCGCTGCCGGCTGTGCGGCCGATCGGGCGGCTACTACCGGCGCTTTCAGCTGTGCCGCATCTGTTTCCGGGAGCTGGCCTCCAAAGGGGAGATCCCCGGCGTGAAGAAAGCGAGCTGGTAATGTCACTCAGTGACCCGATTGCGAACATGCTGACGCTGGTGCGCAACGCCTCGCGCGCCAAGCACGAAAAGGTCGACATCCCGAACTCCAAGCTCCTGGTGGCCCTGGCGGGGCTGCTGAAGGACGAGGGGTTCATCGACAACCTCCGCGTGATCAAGGACAACAAGCAGGGTGTGTTGCGCCTCTATTTAAGGTATGTGAGAAAGAGATCCGTCATCAATAATATAAGAAGGGTCTCCCGGCCGGGGCTGCGCGTCTATAAGGGGGCGCACGAGATCCCGCGCGTCCTGCGCGGCCGGGGCACGGCCATCCTCTCGACCTCGAAGGGCCTCATGACGGACGTCCAGGCCCGCGAAGCGGGTGTCGGCGGCGAAATATTGTGTTACATCTGGTGAGGATATGTCACGAATCGGCAAGAAACCCATAGAGATCCCCGGCGGCGTCAAGGTGATGGCCAAGGACGCGGAGGTCCTCGTGGAGGGGGCCAGGGGTAAGCTGTCTTTCACGCTGCCGCACGGCATCCGGTGCGCGCTCAAGGACAACCAGGCCGTCTTCACCCGCGCCAACGATCTGAAGATGACGCGGGCCCTTCACGGGACCAGCCGGGCGTTGGTCATGAACATGATCAAGGGCGTCTCAGAGGGTTTTTCCAAGACCCTCAAGATCGAAGGGGTGGGGTATAAGGCCCAGGCCCAGGGAAAGATCCTGAAGCTGAACGTCGGCTTTTCGCATTCGGTGGAGTATCCGATCCCCGAAGACGTCAAGATCGACGCCAGCCGGCAGGTCTTCATCGAGGTCTCGGGTATCGACAAGGCCCGCGTGGGCCAGGTGGCGGCCGAGATCCGCGACGTCTGTCCGCCCGAGCCATATAAAGGTAAGGGCATCCGGTATGTGGACGAGCGGGTGCGTCGCAAGGTCGGTAAGGCGGTCACGAAGTAATCAGAGGTAAGGATATTATGAAGGTCCTCATGACATCGAAGTTGACGGGCCGGCAGCGCCGGCATCTGCGCCTGCGCCGGCACGTGAAGGGGTCGAGCGAGCGGCCGCGCCTCAATGTGCGCCGTAGTCTCAAGAACCTCTTCGTTCAGATCGTCGATGACACCCAGGGCAGGACTCTTGTGAGCGCCTCGACGGCTGACAAGGATTTTCGTCAAGTAATGGCCTACGGCGGCAATGTCAAGGCCGCGGCGTTCCTGGGCGAGATGGTCGCCCAGAAGGCCAAAGGGGCCCAGGTCACCCGCGTGGTCTTTGACCGGGGCGGATATGATTACCACGGCCGCATCAAGGCGTTTGCCGAGGCGGTCCGGAAAGGCGGATTGGAGTTTTAGCTATGGTGCGTCCTATTGCAGGTAGTGAATCCAGGGAAGCGATTGAGAAGGTCGTCAAGATCAGCCGTGTCACGAAGGTGACCAAAGGGGGCAAGAAGCTCTCCTTCAGCGCGTTGGTCGTGGTGGGCAACACCCGCGGCCGCGTCGGGGTGTCGTTGGGCAAGGCCAATGAGGTGGCGGACGCCATCCGTAAGGGCATCGCCCAGGCCAAGAGGAGTATGATGCCGATCCCGTTGCACGGCACGACCATTCCCCACGACGTGATGGGGATGTACGGGTCGGCGCGGGTGCTGTTGAAGCCCGCCGTCGAGGGGACGGGGATCATCGCCTCCGGGCCCGTGCGCGCGGTGTGCGAGGCCGCGGGCATCAAGGACATCCTGACCAAGTGCCTGACCTCCAACAACGCCATGAACGTCATCAAGGCGACGCTGGAGGGCTTAGAGCAGATTAACCGTGACCTTGAGATCTTCCACATGCGCCGCGAGGCGGCCGTGCCGGTCCAGGGGGTCCAGGAACAAGACAATGCGCATAACTGATATCGGCGCGCCCAAGGGTGCCCACAAGAGAAAGCGTATCCTGGGACGCGGCGTGGGAACGGGACGCGGCAAGACCTCCGGGCGCGGCCACAAGGGGCAGGGTTCGCGGGCAGGACGGCACTTCCGTCCTGGCTTCGAAGGCGGCCAGATGATGCTTTTCCGTCGTCTGCCCAAGCGGGGGTTCCGCAGCCGGTCGAAGAATCCGTTTGAGATCGTCAACGTGAAGGACCTCAACCGTTTCTCCAAAGGGGCGGTGGTCTCGCCGGACACGCTCTTTGAAGAGGGCTTGATAAAGAACAAGGAAGGCCAGGTGAAGTTACTGGGCGACGGCGTCATCGAGAAAGCTCTCAGCGTGCGCGTGCACCGCGCAACGGAATCCGCCGTCAAGAAGATCCAGGGAGCCGACGGGACCGTCGAGATCATCACGAAGCAATCCGAAGAAGCATCCCCCGAAGGGGGATAAATGCCCCGAAGGGGTATGAATTCGACCAGTCGACTTACGTCGCCTGCGGCTCCGTAAGTCGAGGTCTCATTTATGTTTGGACCTTTTCTTAACGTCTTCAAAATACCGGATCTGAAGAAAAGGATCCTTGTGACCCTCGCGCTCCTGGCCGTGTACCGCGTGGGCTGTTATGTCCCCACCCCCGGTATCGACGGCAAGGCGCTCGGTGAGCTGTTCGCGCGGATCACCGCGGGCGAGGGGGGCGCGCTCTTTGGCATCATGAACATGTTCTCCGGCGGCGCGATGAGCCGCATGACGATCTTCGCGCTGGGGATCATGCCGTACATCTCGTGCTCCATCATCATGCAGCTCTTGACGGCCGTCATCCCGGCGTTCGAGAAGCTCGCCAAGGAGGGCCGCGCGGGGCACCAGAAGATCAACCAGTACACGCGCTACGGCACGGTGGGGCTGGCGATGATCCAGTCCTACTTCGTGGCTGTGTGGGTGCAGAACCTGGGCCGCGCCGAGAACCTGAACATCATCACGGTCCCCGGGGCGGGCTTCCGCATCCTGACGATGCTGACGCTTACGACCGGCACGATCTTTATCATGTGGTTGGGAGAGCAGATCCAGGAGCGGGGCATCGGCAACGGCATCTCGCTCGTCATCTGCGCCGGCATCCTCTCGCGCATCCCGTCGGCCCTGTACCAGCTGTGGATCCTGTTCTCGCCGCTCTCACCGGCCAAGAGGACGCTTGAGCCTTACATCTTTTTGATCATGGCGGTTCTGCTGGTGGCGGTGGTCCTCGCGGTCACGATGGTGATCCAGTCGCAGCGGCGCATCCCGGTCCAGTACGCGCGCCGCGTGGTGGGGCGCAAGGTCTACGGCGGGCAGAGCACCTATATCCCGCTCAAGATCGACCAGTCGGGCATCATCGCGATCATCTTCGCGCAGTCGATCATCCTCTTCCCGGCGACGATCGCGGGGTTCATCCCGAGCGAGGCCTTCAGGAATTTCGCCAGCAGCCTCACGCGCGGCCACTGGCTCTACACCACGGTCTATTCGGTGCTGATCATCTTCTTCTGCTACTTCTACACGGCGATCGTCTTCAACCCTTTGGAGATCGCCGAGAACATGAAGAAGTACGGCGGCTTCATCCCGGGCATCCGTCCGGGCCGGCACACCGCCGAGTACCTCGATTTCGTGATGACGCGCATCACGCTGGCCGGCGCGGTCTTCATGGCATTTATCGCGATCTTTCCGGATCTGATCATGTCGTGGCTCAAGATCCCGTATCTGGTCGCGTCGTTCTTCGGCGGGACGGGCCTCCTGATCACGGTGGGCGTCATGCTCGATACGGTCAAGCAGATCGAGTCGCACCTCTTGATGCGCAACTACGACGGATTTCTGAAGTCCACACGGTTAAAGGGACGCCGTTAGATGAAGATCGTTTTGTTCGGGCCTCCCGGGGCGGGAAAGGGAACGCAGGCGAAGATCTTGTCCGAGCAGTTCAATCTGCCGCACATCTCGACGGGCGACATCCTGCGCCAGGAGGTGAAGGGCGGCTCACCGCTCGGGTTCGAGGCCGAGGAGTACATGGAGTCCGGCAAGCTCGTCCCGGACGCACTCGTGACCGAGATGGTCAGGAAGCGGCTGGGGCAGGCGGACACGGCCAAAGGTTTTATCCTGGACGGCTTCCCGCGCACCGCGGCCCAGGCCAAGGCCCTGGATGAGATCTTGTCCGGCGGGGTCGACAGGGCGATATACCTCAAGACCTCCGAGGAGACGGTGCTGCAGCGCCTGACCGGCCGGCGCGTGTGTCCCGAGTGCGGCATGAATTACCATCTGAGGAACATGCCGCCCAAGAGGGACATGTTGTGCGACCAGTGCATGGTGAAGCTCTTTCAGCGTCCGGATGACAACGAGGAGACGGTGCGCCACCGCCTGAGTGTCTACCTCAAGGAGTCCCAGAGCGTCCTGGATTACTACCGCCGCCAGGGCAGACTCGAGGAGGTTTCCGGCGACTGCGACGCCAAAGAGGTCTTTGAGGTCATCAAGAAGATATTGGCTCTTTCATAAAGGGGCGGTCAAGCCCCATAGTGAGAGGGGTACGCGTGGTCCCTCGCAAGACCCGAGAAGAGTTGGATGTGATGGCCGGGTTGGGAAAGGTGCTCGCCCGGCTGATGGACGATCTGGAGGCGATGATCGCCCCGGGCGTCCTGACCCGGGACCTGGACGCGCGGGCCGAGCGCCTGATGCAGGTCAACGGCGTGCGCTCCGCGTTCAAGGGGTACCGCGGCTACCCGGCCAGCATCTGCGTCAGCCTGAACGAAGAGGTCGTCCATGGCATCCCCGGCAAGCGGGCGCTGCGCAAGGGCGACATCGCCAGCATCGACGTCGGCATCGAGGGCCAGGGGTACTTTGTGGACATGGCCAAGACCTTCACGGTCGGGACGGTGGATGCCGGCAGGAAGCGGCTCCTCGACGTGACGCGGGGCTGCCTCGAGAAGGCAGTCGCGGCGCTGGGGCCCGGCAAGAAGGTTTCATGCATCGCCCAGGCCGTCCAGGGGCACGCCGAGGCCAACGGCTTTTCCGTCGTGCGCGATTTTGTGGGGCACGGCATCGGCAAGGCGCTCCATGAGGAGCCGCAGATCCCGAACTTCGTGACGAAGGACCCGGGGCCGGTCCTCGAGGAGGGGATGGTGCTCGCGGTCGAGCCCATGATAAACGCCGGCGCCCCGGAGGTCGTCGTGTTGCGCGACGGCTGGACCGCGGTGACGAAAGACGGCGGGGCCTCCGCCCACTTTGAGCACACGATCGCGGTCACGGCCCAAGGGGCCAGGGTGTTGACGGGATAATCATGGCAAAAGAAGAAGCGATCGAAGTCGAGGGCGTGATCACGGAGTCGTTGCCCAACGCGATGTTCCGCGTGGAGCTCGATAACGGTCACAAGATCCTGGCCCACGTCTCCGGGAAGATCCGGATGCACTTCATCCGCATCCTGCCGGGAGACCGCGTGAAGGTGGAGTTGTCGCCCTATGATCTTACGCTCGGCCGGATCACCTACAGGAATAGATAGGCGGGGAGATATCATGAAGGTAAAAGCATCGATCAGAAGGATCTGCGGTAACTGCAAGATCATCAAACGCAAGGGGACGCTGCGCGTCATCTGCACGAACCCCAAGCACAAGCAGAGGCAGGGGTAGTTATGCCGAGAATCATGGGTGTGGATTTGCCGAAGGAAAAGCGGATCGACGTATCGCTGCGTTATCTGTACGGCGTGGGCGCGAGGCGTTCGGTCGATATTCTTCAGGAGGCGGGCATCGATCTGGCCAAGCGCGCCAAGGACCTGAGCGAGGAGGAGGTCTCCCGGATCACGTCGGTCATCCAGAAGGGGTACCGTGTCGAGGGGGATCTCCGGCGCGAGATCTCCCAGAACATCAAGCGCTTGATGGATATCGGTTCGTACCGCGGCATGCGCCACAAGAAGTCGCTGCCCGCGCGCGGACAGAGGACGCGCACGAACGCGCGCACGCGCAAGGGGCCGCGCCGCAACGTCGGGATCATCAGGATGAAGACGGAGTCCGCCGCGGCGCCGGCGAAGAAGTAAGGAGAATAAAGAATGGCCAAGCCAAGAGGAAAGAGAAAATCCAAGAAGATCCTGACGTCGACGTGCGGGATCGCCCACATATTGGCGAGTTTCAACAATACGATCATCACGATCGCGGACCGCCAGGGGAACGTGATCTCCTGGTCTACGCCGGGGGCCGTGGGTTTCAAGGGCTCCAAGAAGTCCACGCCCTTCGCGGCGCAGGTGGCCGCGGGCGACGCCGCCAAGAAGGCCAAGGAGGCGGGGCTCTCGGAGGTCGATGTCTATGTCAGCGGGCCCGGTTCCGGGCGTGAGTCGGCTATACGCGCCATCGCGGCCGCCGGCCTGACGATAAAATTGATCAAGGACGTGACGCCCGTTCCGCACAACGGCTGCCGTCCGGCGAAAAGAAGGCGGGTATAGCATGGCGCGTTATCTGGGTCCCAGCTGTCGTTTGTGCCGTCGTGAGGCGATGAAACTTTTCTTGAAGGGCACGCGCTGTTACACGGACAAGTGCGCCGTGGCGCGGCGCGAGTTCCCGCCGGGACAGCACGGCCACGCGCGGGTGCGGAAGATGTCCAACTACGGCCTGCAGCTGCGCGAGAAGCAGAAGGTCAAGAGGATGTACGGGGTGCTGGAGCGGCAGTTCCGCCGCTACTTTGTCATCGCCTCGCACTCCAAGGGGGTCACCGGAAAGGTGCTGCTGCAGCAGCTGGAGCGGCGCCTCGACAACGTGATCTTCCGCCTGATGTTCGCGCTCTCGCACACGCAGGCGCGCCAGATCGTGCGCCACGGCGCCGTCACCATCAACGGCAGGCGGGTGAACATCCCGTCTTATTCGGTCCAGCAGGGCGACGCGATCGAGATCCGGGGCCGCGAGGGCACCAGGAAGATGATCCGTACCAACCTCGAGATAAGCAAGGACCGCGGTGCCCCGGCGTGGCTGGAGGTGGACGCGGCGAATCTCAAGGGCAAGGTCACGCGGCTGCCTGATCGCGATGACATCCAGATGCCGATCCAGGAACAGATGATCGTCGAGTTGTATTCGAAATAGTAGATAGTGGGTCCCTCGCCGCCGCGGGGGGTGGCAGCGGCGCGGGACTTATTTGTAGGTTTGCAAGAGCGGGCAAATAAGGAGGCCAGGAGAATGGGAATCAAGTGGAAAGATTTTCAATTGCCGAGGTTCTTGGAGGTAGATGAGGGGTCGCACACGCCCACACACGCCCGGTTCGTGGCCGAGCCCTTTGAGCGCGGCTTCGGGGTCACGCTGGGCAACTCCCTGCGCCGCGTGCTCCTTTCCTCGATCGAAGGAAGTGCGGTGACGTCCGTCAAGATCGACGGCGTCCTGCACGAGTTCGGCACGATCGAGGGCGTCCAGGAGGACGTGACGGACATCATCCTGAACATCAAGAACCTGATCTTGAGCTCCCACTCGCGCGCCGCGAAGACCATCACCATCAAGAAAGACAAGGCAGGGGAGGTGACGGGCCGCGACATCATCACCGACGGCACCGTCGAGGTCTTAAACCCCGACCTGCACATCGCGACGCTGAACAAGGAGGTCAAGTTCAACGTCGAGATGGAGGTCGGCCGCGGCCGCGGTTTCGTGACGACCGAGCAGAACAAGAAGGATGAGCAGCCGATCGGCGCGATCGTCGTGGACTCCGCCTTCTCGCCGGTCAAGCGCGTCACCTACTACGTCGAAAACACCCGCGTGGGGCAGAAGACCGATTACGACCGCCTGATCCTCGAGGTCCACACCAACGGCAGCATCGACCCCAAGGAGGCGATGCTGTACGCCGCCAATATCCTGCGCGGCCACTTGGACGTCTTCATGAACCTCGGCGAGATCCCCGAGGAGATCGAGGAAGAGGAGCTGATGAGTCCCGAGGAGGCGCAGATCTACGAGAAGCTGCGCATGTCGCTCTCGGAGCTCGAACTCTCCGTGCGCAGCTCCAACTGCCTGCGCGAGGCGAACATCAAGATGATCGCGGACCTCGTGCGCAAGTCCGAGAGCGAGTTGTTGGGCCTGCGCAACTTTGGCAAGAAGTCCCTGACCGAGGTGAAGGATCTCGTCGTGGGGATGGGCCTCACGCTCGGCATGCCGATCGACGACAAAAAACTGAAGTTAGAGAAGTAGTTGTTGAGCAGTTACTGTTCACCCCTGCTCGCTGGATAGGAGTGGAGGCTCGCCGGGGTGATTTGCAGGAAGGCGAGTGAGGGCAAACCATGCGCCACAGACAGAAGACACAGAAGTTTTCGCGCTTCAGCTCCTATTACGAGGCGACGATCCGGTCGCTGGCGCGCGCCGTGCTCCTGCATCAGCGTATCATCACGACGCACGTGCGGGCCAAGATGGCCCGTCAGCTGGTGGATCGCCTCATCACGCTGGGCAAGAAGGTCGATTCCCTGGCGGCCCGGCGCCGGGCCTACGCGCATCTTAACGACCACCGGCTGGTCAGTCGCCTCTTTAACGAGGTGGCGCCGATGTTCACCGAGCACAACGGCGGTTACACCCGCATCATCCCGTATAAACGGCGTCGCGGGGACAACGCCCAGCTCGTGGTTCTCGAGCTCTCTTCCCAAAAAGAGGCCCTGTTGGCGGCGGCGCCGGGGGACAAGCAGGAAGAGAAGAAGCGCACCGCCGAACGCGTGCGGGCCGCGCTTCAGGCTGACAGAGATCAGGACGTCGAGCAGGCACCTAAAGCATCTAAAGACGACGCCGCCTCTCCCGAGGGGACCGGTGAGCCCAAGTCGCCCAAGAAACCAAAGGGCGGCCTCGGCAAGCTGTTCAAGAAGAAGTCGGAGTAACCTGATCCCTGGCATCAGGCCCCGGCCGTGGCCAGGGCCTGATGCCAGGGATGTCGCCAGCCGGGCGCAAAGAAGCAGCTGCGGGTGCGCCCGCGGCGGTTCCATCCCCCTTCGGGGGATGTCGCCAGGGAGCGCGAGTGCGGGGTTCCATCCCCCTTCGGGGGATGTCGCCAGGGAGCGCGAGTGCGGGGTTCCA
>SDBU01001990.1_pt1 | contig 27953 bp, 25 predicted proteins | sample 2277071 | NCBI WGS metagenome assembly SDBU01 (sample SAMN10397929, study PRJNA504765) | marine sediment metagenome | isolation source: marine sediment core GS08_GC12, 126 cmbsf | place: Arctic Ocean: Gakkel Ridge, Loki's castle | collected 2008 | reverse complement strand
CCCCAGGTCCCTTACAGTAAATGCTGTTACCGGAGTCGGGACCGGATCTTTAGATATTAAGACTCTGTGTCCCATGCCAGAGAGGGTCTCTCCTGAGATAACGGCAAAATTTTCAGAAAGAAACCTATTATCATATCCTATGAAGAGAGCTTTTTTTGATGGGCTGTTTCCGGATAAAAATTTACCTATTGCAAGTGATACCAGCCTTACATTATCAAATGTAAATTCATCTGCAATAACGGCTCTCCACCCATCAGTTCCGAACTTTATGCCTGGACCCAATACTTCCCCCTGACATCAATAGTTTTAATGATACTGCCGGTAATTTCCAGAAAAATATCTTTGATTAAGTAATTTATATTAAAATACAAAATTGGTCGGGACGAGAGGATTTGAACCTCCGACCCCCAGTACCCCATACTGGTGCGCTAACCAAACTGCGCCACGTCCCGGCTTTCTTATATTCTAAGATAATGCAAATGATTAGTAAAGTATGTGGGTGGATTAATCTTAAATCTCAGCTTTAGACTTTCGATTCATTAATTTTTTAACCGATTCTTCAGGGCTCAGGTCCTTATATATGATCTCATAGATGCACCTGGTTATGGGGACATCCAATTTTAACTCATCTGCAAGCTCATAAACAGCTTTTGTTGTTTTTACGCCCTCGGCTACCATGTACATATTATCAAGAATATCTGCGGTCCTTTCTCCTTTTGCGATCCTTTCCCCTACTTTCCTGTTCCTGCTGTGTTCGCTTATACAGGTTGCAATAAGATCGCCCATACCTGCAGCCCCTGAAAAAGTCAAGGGCCGGGCACCCATTTTTAGACCAAACTTCCCAAGTTCGTATAAACCCCTGGTTATCAGTGAAGCTTTTGTGTTTGCGCCATATTCCAGGCCATCAGATATGCCGGCTGCAATAGCTATTATATTTTTAACTGCTCCTCCTATTTCTACTCCGACCACATCAGTATTGGTATAGATCCTGAAATTATCAGTAGATATAACGGGCTGGATATATTTTAAGAGTGAAGAGTCATAAGATGCTATAACAGAAACACTGGGTAGATTTCTTGATATTTCAACTGCAATATTTGGACCGGACAGGACGCATATCTTTTCCTTTAGAGCTGCCGGCAAGCACTTTCCCATGACTTCAGATAATCTTAAATTGCTCCCGGTTTCAAAACCTTTTGCTACATTTACAATGCACTTTATATCACTGCCTGATCTCTCAAGGACATTTGAAAATCTGGAAATGATCTCCCTTAATGCATGTGAAGGAACAGCAAAGATAACGATATCAGTATAATCCCCTATCCCCTCTTCTAAATCCATAAAAGCAGTCACGTTGCCAGGAATGCAAAGGCTGCCTGTATATTTCTCATTATTGCCATAATTTTTTATCTGTTTATATATAGGGCCGCTTCTTGTCCATAAATTAATATCATAGCCTTTGCCGGCCAGGATCACTGACAGGGTCGTGCCCCAGCTGCCCGCACCTATAATAGTAATATTAATGTTATTTTCTTTCTTCACCATACAAAATACCGGATCATTTTAATGTTTGAATTTAAAATAAATCGGAGTTCCCATAAACCCGAATTCTTTTCTGATATTATTTTCAATATATCTTCTGATGCTTGTTTTCCGCCCTACTTCAAAGTTTGAAAAGACAAGAAAGTAGGGTGGGGATGTTTTTAGCTGTCTCATAAATTTAACTTTGAACTGCCTGCCTTTGGAATATACCCCGCCTTCCTGTTGAAGTTTTTTAAATAGATTTGTCAGTTTATTGTCCGGTACCACCTTTTTTCTTTCTTCTATCAATGCATCGATTATTTTTATAATATTTACAATTCCTTTTTTAGTCAAAGCACTTACTTTGAGGAATGGTATATAGGAGGCAAATTTTAATTTTTCATCAAAGACTTCCAGAAGCCCGGCCACCTTTTCTTTATCAGCCAGGTCGACTTTATTAAATATAACACAAAGGTTTACACCTTTCCCGGTGACCATCTCCACGATCTTCAGGTCCTGTTTGGTGATCTCATCCGTGCAATCAATAAGCAGGAGTGCAATATCTGAGCCTTCAACTGCTTTTAAGGTCCTGATACTGCTGTAATATTCCAGATCGTCGGTTTTTATTTTTTTCCTCCTGATTCCGGCAGTATCAATAAATCTGTAATTTTTTCCATTTATGGTCACTATACTGTCCAGGGTGTCCCTGGTGGTGCCTTCGATTTCATTTACTATTGCACGCTCCTCATTTAACATCGCATTAAATAAAGTAGATTTACCGACATTTGGCTTTCCCAGGATAGCTATACCGGGAGATGTTTCATCGGATGTATCTTCAACAGCCTGTACGGGAATGTCAAGATTGGACACCAATTCATCAAGGAGGTCACCGATATTAATACCATGAATGGCAGAAATCTTTATTGGATAATCAAAACCAAATTTTAAAAATTCCTCTGTATAATAATCCCTTTTTGTATTATCCCACTTATTTCCGGTAAATATTATTTTTTTATCTGTTTTTCTCAAAATATCTGCTATCTCTTCATCAAGGACAGAAACCGGTTCAGTAAGATCTACAAGAAATATGATTATATCTGATTCACTTATGGCTTTTTGGGTCTGCAAAAATACAAGTGAATTTAATTTTTCGCTGGACCGCAGGTCTATGCCGCCGGTATCAAGAAGATAAAATTCCCTGCCGTTCCAATCAGTCAAGTAGTATTTTCTATCCCTTGTGATCATAGGTTCTTCATGGACGATTGCTTCATTATTTTTACATATTCTGTTGACAAGGGAAGACTTCCCCACATTCGGCCTGCCCACTACAGCTACTTTTGGAATATTATCTTTCATATTTTTTATGTCCTTATCTTTACCGCTCGGCATTCTGGCCGAGCAGCTGTTTTATAAAATTCTTGCCGTCTTCTGGAATAATTTTAATATTCTTATTTAATCCTTCTATCTGTTTCCTTGAAAAATTATCCAGTGTTTGCCCGTCAGCATTAAAAATAGAGTCCGGGATCAATATTTTATCATATCTATTTAGTTCTATTTTACCTAAATTTGAGATTATGTCACTGCCTGTCATCAAGCCGGTTGATTTAATATTGCCTCCAAAAAATATATTCCTGATCACGAGGATCTCAAAAAAGGAAAGTTCTTTTTTGGTAATATTCTTATTGGACCGGAGAATATCTAAAGATCTCTTTATTATGACCTCCCCATATTCAGAGGTTACTATAAGTTTTTTTGCCCTATCACCGGTAGATCTTTTTTCCCTTGCGGTCATGGCAGCCGATCCTGCTGCATCTCTTGCCTGTTTAAGAAAATCTGAACTTTTTCCAATACCATTTTCAAGCTGGTAAAAATCTCCATAACTTTTATAAGCCGGAAGATCGATACCGGCAAGTATATAAAATTCATCCGAAAGATAAATCCTTCCCGGGTCTTTAAGAATATTATTAGTTTTTAAAATATTTACAGATTCAATGGTCTTTATGGAATTTTTTTTATTAAAGGGTTTTAATCCTTTCCTGCTGTTAAACCTGGTAATTCCTACCGGCACTATACCCACTGAGATTATATTAATAAATTCTGTTAATAAGCGGGAAAGAGTATCGATTAGATCCGGGCCGTCATTGATCTCCGGGCAAAGCACGATCTGGATATTTGTTTTAATATTGTTCCCATCAAGCATCCTCAGATTTTTCAGTCCGGCCATATTTTTTTTATGGCTGAATATTATATCCCTTATCTTTTCATCCATGCTGTGGACAGAAACATAAAGCGGTTCCAGCCTGTATTTTATTATTTTCCTTAAATCAGCGCTTGAAGCATTTGTAAGAGTTATAAAATTTCCATCAGTAAAGGAGAGAAGATAGTCATCATCCTTGACATATAGAGTCTGCCTTAACTTATCAGGCAGCTGGTCGACAAAGCAAAAAATACAATTATTATAGCAAAGCTTTATTTTTCTCAAGATAAAATCTTATCAATAGTACTTCTAATATCAATAATATCTTTTTCCGGTGTCGAGGCCCCGCCGCTTATTCCGACCTGCCGTATATTTTTAAACCATTTTTTTTGAATCTCGCTGTGATTTTCAATGTGATAAGTCGGAGTGCCGGACTTTTTGGCTATTTCTGCCAGATGTGTTGTATTTGCACTGTCTTTACCGCCTACTATGATCATGATATCTACTTCTTCTGATATTTTTTTAGTTGCATTTTGCCTTTTCCTGGTAGTGTCACAAATTGTATTATATATTAATAATTCCATGGTCTTATCCTGTAATTCATCAGTTATAAGCTTTAATTTTTCCATTGTTTGAGTGGTCTGGATTATCACCCCTATTTTCTTTTTTCTTTTTAACCGGGCTGCATCTTTTTTATTTTCTATTACAATATAATTCCGCTCCTTTACCTGGTCCTTTATGCCTAAAACTTCCGGATGTTCTTTGCTTCCGATGATGACTACGAAATATCCCTTCTCACTCAGGTCCCTTGCTTTTGCCTGTGCCTTCTTTACGCTGGGGCAGGTCGTATCGATTATTTTTAGATCTTTTGACTTGATGTTCTTGATCAGTTTTGGTGAGATACCATGTGATTTTATTATAAAAATATTTCCGGCAGTGACATCTTTTATATCACTGACAGACCTTAATCCATTTTTAGTAAGATCTTTTACTACCCCGGGATTATGTATTACAGAGCCAAGAGTAAATATCTTTATGTCATTATTCTTATTGTCCCTGAGGGCTTCTTCTACTATGCTTAAGGTCCTTTTTACACCATAACAATATCCGGAATATTCTGATTGCTTGATTTCCATATTTTTTTACTTTCAGCTTGTCCTGTATTTTTATTTGATCTTAACAAAAAGCTTATTGATAGCATCCATCGTTTCTTTGACAATAATATCTATTGCATCTTTTTTGCTGTTTTTACTTATTATATCATTAACATCTATTAAATCTCCCACGATGATCCTGATCTTTGGGAAAAATATCCTTTTTCTTGGTTTTTGGATTATTTTATTTGTCCCGCTGATCGCAATGGGTAAAATGGGGGCTTTTGAGAGATAGCATACAAGGCCGATTCCTTTTTTCCCCTCCCTGATTATGCCGTCAGTGGACCTTGTACCTTCAGGGAAAACACCAAGTAAGTTTTCATTTTTTAAGACTTCAAGAGAATTAGTAAAGGTCCTTCTGTCCAGCGAATGCCTGTCTACAGGAAATGCGTTTAAAAAAGTGATCAGCCTTGACAGGAATTTGTTTCCGAACAATTCCTTTTTTGCCATGAAATAGACATATCTTGGCAAATACGGCCCTATTAATACCGGATCCAGGTAACTCATATGATTAGAGCATAAAATTATCTTTCCCGTGACCGGGATCTTATCCAGGCCGGTCTTCTCGACCCTGTATAATAGATTAAAAATGCATTTTAATATGAATCTTAAAGAATGATAAAACAGGCAGTACAGCCTTCCATGCTTTGTTTTAAACATTTGTCCTTTCATAATATAATTTTTTTATTTTATCCGCTACTTCCCTTATGGTCATATCAGAAGTATCGATCTCTACTCCATTTTCAGGCACTATCAAGGGGCTGTCTTTCCGGGTACTGTCAATTTTATCCCTATTCAGGATCTCTTCTTTTATCAGGCCAATATCGGAATGTTGCCCCTTCCCTTTTAACTGGTCCTGCCTCCTTTTTGTCCTTTCGTCCAGGCCTGCAGTCAAATATATTTTCAGCGCGGCATCCGGGCATACGATGCTTCCTGTATCCCTGCCTTCCATTACTGAATCCCCGGCCTCTGAAAGATCTCTCTGGATGTTTACCAGATATCTTCTTATGCCTGACAGCCTGGATACTATTGATACCACGGACCCTACAGCACTGCTCCTGATAGCATCAGTGACATCCTCTCCCCCCAGCCTGACAGTGGTGTATTGATGTTCATCGACCACGCTGCTTCCAAGTTCCAGCTTGGACTTTCTGGCTATTTCCAGTATTTTATCCTCATCTTCCGGATCGATATTGTTTCGCAGGGCCAGGAGCGTTAAAGCTCTGTACATCGCGCCTGTATCAATATATTTAAGGTTTAACTCTTTAGCCAGTATTTTTGCGATCGTACTTTTTCCACTACCTGCCGGTCCATCTATTGTTATTATATTTTTTCCTGCGATCTTATGACCTCCGTTCTTGAAGACTTAATCGACCAATTGCTGCAATTCATGTTTAAAAGTAGGAAATGAAGTATTAATACAAGCTGAATTAAGAATAGTGACCTTCCCTTCTGAGGGAAGTCCCATTATGGCAAGGGACATGGCGATCCTGTGGTCACCAAAACTGTCAACTGTATTTTCCGGGGGCACAAGATCCCTATTTCCCCTGATCACCAGATCGTCCCCTCTTTCTTCAATGTTTGCTCCAAGCTTATTGAATTCGGACACGATTGCTGACATTCTATTACTTTCCTTAAACCTTAATTCCCCGGTATTTTTTATGATAGTGTTCCCACGGGCGAAAGAAGCAGCAACGCAGAGTGCGGGGATCTCATCAATGATCTTCGGGATGGCCTCTTTGCCTATTTCAATAGAGCTTAAAACACTTGAAAAAGTCTCAATATCTGCGATCGGTTCATTATTGGACTCTCTCCTGTTCTTTATCTCTATCTTTGCACCCATCTTCCGGAGCAATTCTATAAAATAGCTGCGGGTAGGATTTATCCCGGTATCCTTTATGATCGTATGGGAATTTTTACAGATCAAAGTTCCCACAATAAAAAAAGCTGCCGAGGATATATCCCCGGGTACATAGATCTCCCTGCCTGAAAGGATCTTTCCAGGTTTTATCTTAGTTGTTTTGCCATCATATTCAATATCTGCCCCGAAATATTCAAGCATTCTTTCCGTGTGGTCCCTTGAAATCTCAGGCTGTGATATTTCTGTATCCCCTTTTGCATGAAGTGCCGCCAGTAAAATGGAGGATTTGACCTGGGCACTGGAAATTTTAAGATCGAATGACCTGCCCTTTAAAGAAGGATTGCCAAATATTGCCAGAGGGGCCATAGTATTATTACACCTTCCGGAAATCCTGGCACCCATCCTTGAAAGAGGCTCTATGATCCTATCCATTGGACGGTTATTAATGGAACTATCCCCGCTCAGAACCGACATGAAGTCCGCGGCTGCAAGCATCCCGCTGATGATCCTTATGGTCGTGCCGGAATTTCCTACTTCCAGGACCTCAGATGGTTCTTTAAACTTCTCTATCCCTGATCCATAAACAGTTATCCCATTGTCTCTTTTTTCAATTTTAACCGATAGTTTTCCTAAAACTTCCAGGGTCCTTATGCAGTCTTCAGAATACAGGTAATTTTCTATTGGTGTTATTCCGGGGGCCAGTGAAGATATTATGGCACTTCTGTGAGAGATGGATTTATCACCGGGGATCTTTACCTGTCCATTAATACTTCTTATGCCGAAAATCTCCATTTTATTCACTCAAGACCTTTTTCACGCTTACTTCAAATCCAGCTTCTTTTATTGCCTTGCGGGTAATGTCCCCTGCTTTTTCCCCCTGGACCAGGACTTTGAGTATGCCGCCGCCGCTGAATTCCGTAGAATGGAAAATCGATATATCTTCAATATTTATGCCTGCCGAGCTTATGGCAAGGGTGATCTCACTCAGGACCCCGGACCTGTCAGGAATGGAGACCTTTACTTCATAAAGTTTTGAAATATCCTTTTCTACAAATTTTGGAAGATTGGTCCTTGCTTTCTGCGCAGCTGAGTAATGCTTCTTTATAAATCCTTTATCATTTTTTTTAAGGTTCGAATTAAATCTCTGGAGGTAAGTGATATATTCATCAATGGACTTTATGAGTTCTTCCTTGTTTTCCAGGGTTATGTCAAGCCACATTTTTGTATTAGAGGCTGCCACCCGGGTCATATCCCGGAATCCGCCTGCACATAGTTTAAAAAGGTTTTTTAATTTTTTTTGTTTATTATCGATAAGTTGGATCAAATTGGTTGAAAGGACATGCGGGAGGTGGCTTATTAATGCCACATTCTCATCATGCTCCCCGGGATCAATAGTGATGACCTTGGAACCGATTCTGGTAAAGAGAGTGTGAAGGGCTAAAAGGGGTTCTGAGATAGTGGTATCTGTAGGGGTCAATACATAAAATGCATTCCTGAACAGGTCAGCCTTTGCACTCAAGATGCCTTCATTCTCTGAACCAGCCATGGGATGACCGCCTATAAAAAATACATCTTCAGGAAGAAGTTCCGTGACTTTTTTGACAATATTTTCCTTTGCGCTTCCCACATCTGTGATTATTGCCCCTTTTTTAATATGGCCCTTTATGGAATTTATTACTTCTACGATCTTACTGATAGGGGTCGCGATTATTATAAGGTCAGCATCCCTGGATGCATCTTTATAGCTGCTTGCGATCCTGTCTATTACATTACGGTATTTGGCGATATTCAAGGCTTCGCTCTCAATATCATACCCTGTGACAATAAACCCGTCCTCCAGGTTTTTTAAAGAAAGGGCAAGTGAACCGCCTATCAGGCCCAGCCCTATTACTGAAATCTTCTTAATTTTTTTCATACCTGCGAACCCTGAATATATTTAATTATACATTTGAATAAACTAATACTATATAGAAATTATTTGGTTTTGTCAGTAATAATAGTTTATATTTAATATTTTACTATAATTGGTATTTTTTTCTAATTTATAATAGAAATATTACAGAACTCTTGTTTTCTATTGACATGAGTTTTTCTTTCTGTTATCTTTTTATAATCTTGAGGCAGGAGGCAACTTTCAGGTATAACTTTGATTTATTTTTGAAAATAAGTGAATTGAGGCTAATACCCTGAAGAGACCCTGAGAAAAGCACTAAGATAAGTCCCGAGATCTTTAGTAGCCTACGGTGGAAACTATGGTGAAAGATAACTCGGGATTTTTTTATGCCTGGTCCATCACCGGATCAATATTGGCCAGGCCCTTAAGTATTCTGATTTCTCGATTATTTCCCTGACCCTTTCTATTTCATCATGGGAAATATCTGCGATCTTCATCATATCGTCATCTGTGTGATTGTTCTCAATACCAAAAAGTATAAGGTCCAGTTTACTGTAAGGCAGGCCCAGCATATCTTCATCCACGACTCCAGGGATCAGGTCAGGGCTTGGAGATTTTTCTATAAGATGTTCATCGATCTTCAGGTATCTGGCTAAATCAAATACCTGGGTCTTGTAAAGATTGCTTATGGGCATTATATCTGCAATATTATCTCCATATTTTACAAAAAAGCCAGTGAGCAATTCCGTTTTATTGGCGGTCCCCACCAGTAAATAATTATTCAGTTCTGCATAATAAAAAAGCATGCTGCTCCTGAACCTGTGTTTTATCCGGTAAAATGCCATGGCTTTATTAAGGTCCCTGTCAGGATAGCCTTCAAGATTGGCCAGGAAAATATCTTTTCCTATTTTTTTAGATAAAGCGATTCTTTGTTTTTTAACAAAAACGGCCTGTAGCCTTCTTGTAATAAAAAAAGTTGGAGGATAGAGCCGGTAAACTCCAAAGAGCCATAAAATGGAAGTTATTTTTTTTAGGATAAACCTGACTCCAAGTGATCTGGCATATCTTACTGCATCTTTCATATTTCTTGGGCTTGAGTCCCTTTCCGGCAGTATTACTGCCAGGATCTTTTCCCTGCCAATAGCTTCGATACATAATTTCAGGATAATGCAGGAATCGATCCCACCACTCAGACCGACCACTATCCCTTCTTTTTTCAGGTCCATCAGATAATTTCTTATGAAATAAATGGCTCTGTCATAAGTCTCTTCAGGATTCAGGTCCAAAAGGCCCGGTTTGTTTTTCATGTGGGTTCCATATTAATCATTTAACAGTTCCAACATCTTACCGGAATCATTAGTTGGAAGTTTACAGTAATAATTCTTACATACATATACAGTTGTTTTTCCATTGATTAGTTTTAAATTCCTTGAAAAATCAGATATTTTATCGATTTCACTATCTTTTTCATCTGATGGCTTAAATACTATTATTTTATTGGGAATATAATTTGAATTTATTGTCCTTATAATGTTTAAAGTCTGTGTTGAATCTTTCTTTCCGACTATGAATACCTCATATGCAGGGCCGTATATAAAAGATAGTGCTGCCAGCATATATGTATGGGAAGAAGGTGAATTTTTTATAATACCGGAGAAATGATCAGCGATCTTTAAGGCTTTTTCTTCAAGGGCCCTATCGCCTGTGATCCTGCTCAATTTGGCAAGATTAAACATGGAAACAGAATTTCCGGAAGGAATTGCTCCATCATAGCTTTCTTTTTGCCTTGAAATAAGCTTTTCGCTTTTATCAGACGTGAAGTAGAATCCTCCATTTGTACTGTCCCAGAAATGCTTTATTAAAGTATTATTCAATTTTATTGCCTTTTTTAAATGATCTGTTTTGAACCCGGTCTCATAAAGTTCAAGAAGTGCCATGATCAAAAAGGCATAGTCATCCAGATTGGCTTCGAAATCGGCCTGGCCCTCCCTGTAGCGGTGGCAGAGGGAACCATCTTCCTTAAACATTTTCTTGAATATAAACCCGATTGCTTCTTCTGCGGTTTTTTCATACTCCTTTATATTAAATACCCTTGCAGCTCTTGCAAAAGCTGAGATCATCAGGCCGTTCCAGTCTGTTAAAATTTTATCATCCTTAAAGGGATGTATTCTTTTTTCTCTTTGATCGTTTAATTTTGAACGGGCTTTTTCAAGTTTTTGTTCCAGGATTTTCCGGGTGGTATTTAATTCTACTGCCAGCAGATCCAGTGATTTGCTTAAATAAAATATATTTTTACCAGTTTGTTCCCCGGTGGCCTGATCCAGGTAATTACCTTCCCTCTTTATATTAAATACTTCTATTATCAGCCCGGCTTCCTCTTTGGAGAAAAGGGATTCTATTTCATTTATGTCCCACACATAAAAAGTGCCTTCCTCTCCTTCGCTGTCAGCATCCTGGGCTGAATAAAACCCGCCTTCCCCAGACTTCATATTTTCGGATACATATTTTAAGATCTCTACTGCTGTCTCTTTATAATAAATTTTTCCAGAGGCACCAAAAGCATCGGTATAAGCCAGTGCGCCCAGGGCCTGGTCATAAAGCATCTTTTCAAAATGCGGGAGGATCCATTTTCTATCAGTTGAATATCTGTGAAATCCCATTCCAATATGATCCCATATTCCACCTTCCCTCATAGAAGTGAGTGTCTTTTCAACCATTTGAATGGCTTTATCATTTCCGGTCTTTTTCCAGTAATTGAGTAGAAAAATAAGATTATGTGCAGTCGGGAATTTAGGGCTGTCGCCGAAGCCGCCGTATTTGCTGTCAAATGTCCTGTGTAAGGCCAAAAATGCCTCCTCCAGGATAGATCCATCCAGTTCAGCGGGTGTTCCGGCATTACTGAATTCTAATATTTTTGAAGTGATCTTTTCAGCTGAATCCAGTATCTCGCCTTTTTTAGAGTTCCATATTTCTTCGATCCTGGGTATCAGCTCAAGCATGCCCATTCTTCCAGGCTGTGACTGCCGGGGAATATAGGTACCCGAAAAGAATGGTTTTTTTTCCGGGGTCATGATAATAGTAAGGGGCCATCCCCCACTTCCGGTCATCATCTGTGCAACAGTCATATATATTTTATCGATGTCCGGGCGCTCTTCCCTGTCGACTTTAATATTTATAAATACCCTGTTCATCATTTCTGCCACACTACCGTCTTCAAAAGATTCTTTTTCCATGACATGGCACCAGTGGCAGGTGGAATAGCCGATTGAAAGAAAAATGGGCTTATTTTCTTCTTTGGACGCAACAAAAGCTTCATTGCCCCAGGGATACCAGTTTACTGGATTACCGGCATGCTGTAGAAGATAGGGGCTCTTTTCATTTCTTAATTTATTTTTTAAATTTTTGGCCTGGTTCAAATCAGGATCGCATCCTTTTATAAGATCACATCCTGGATAAGGTCCTCCAGGAATTATTTTTATATCTATTGAGATATATGTCACAGCCGTTTTTTTAGGGCCAACACTGTACCTTCCCTGCCAATTATTTATTATACAGATTTAATATCAAAACTGGAAGATTAAATCAAATATGGTATGATCGTTACTGCTCTTTTATCCGATTCTAAAAAATTTTGATATTAAGATATAGTGGGAAGAAGCATATTCAATTCACATCAAAATCCCTTATTTAAAGATTTTAAGGCCTGCTACTGATAACCGTATTCCTTTTCAACTTCAGCAATGGATTCCTCAATAATATCCAGGGCCTTAGCTGCCAGGTCCTCTTCCATTATTAGAGGAGGAGACATTCTCAAATTTTGTTTTGAAGGTATCCATGCTACGCCTCTGGCAAAAGCTTTCTGGTAGACTTTATTTCCAGCGTCGATGAACGGCTCTTTGGTCTCCTTATCCTTTACCAGTTCTATTCCAAGGAGACATCCTTTCCCCCTGACTTCACCGATTATCTTATGGCTATCCTTCATCTTGTTTAATCTCCGTATTATGAAATCCCCCAGCTTTGCAGCTCTCTCAACTATGTTTTCTTCTTCAATTACTTCCAGGGATGCAAGGCCAGCAGCAGAAGCCATGGGATTGCCGCCGTAGCTTGTAGAGGCAGAGATCTTCTCCAGGACTTCAACATATTCTTCCTTTATGGCAAAAGCAGTACAGGGAAATCCATTTGCCAGGCCATTACCCAGGATCATTCTATCCGAGGTCACATCATAATGGTCCACACACCACATCCTGCCGGTTCTGGCACAACATGTCAGGACCTCGTCAACGACCATAAGGATCCCCAGCATGTCGCACATTTTTCTGATCTTTTGAATATATCCATCAGGGTAGACGACAGAACCTTTCCATCCCTGGACAGGTTCCAGGACCACTCCAGCAACATTACCAGTGCCTTCCATTTCTATTTGTTTTTTCAGGGCATTGACACAGAAGATATTACATCCTGGATAGGTCTTCTCGAATGGGCACCTGTAGCAGTGGCCGTTTGGAGCCAGATGAGTCCCGGTTGCCCGCGGCCCGGAAGTATAGTTTGCTGTTTCAGTCAGGGATACTGCACTTAATGTCTTACCATGAAAATCACCATAGAAAGAGAAAAACTCATGCTTATTAGTGCATGCCCTGGCGGCCCGCATTCCTGCCTCTACTGCTTCGGTCCCGGCACAATACATCTGGATGCCGTTTAGATTGCCCGGAGTGACCGAGGCAAGTTTTTCCAGGAATAAAGTCTTTATCTCTGTAGTGTAATCATGGCAGTTCATCAGCTGGCTGGTATATTTCTGGATATATTCAACGACTTTGGGATGGCAGTGCCCCAGGTTAGTCACATAGATGCCTGATGAAAAGTCAATATAGGTGTTTCCATCTGCATCAGTCAGAGTCACGCCCCGGCCTGATTCAAAGGCTACCGGAAACAGCTTTACCTGGGAGGAATATCCTTTCATATATTTTTCTGCCCTGGCATGCAATTCTTTGGACCTCGGTCCTGGAGTCGGGACCTTAATGTCTGGTAAGGTGGAAGCATCTACTTTAGCCCAATTCTTATCATAGCTCATATCTAATACTCCTGTCTTGATCTCTTAATGCTCATAATTATGCAAAAATAGCCAATAGTTACCATTTTTTGTACTATATAGCATTATTTAGAATAAATAAAGTGTTGGTTTACTAAATTTAGCGGACAAGGGATCCTATGGTCAAAAACAAGGTAAATATCCGGGAAATAGAAGGAACGGGCCCGCGGTAATCATAAAATAATAATTTTTTGCCCTATAATTATTAGTTATTATTTGATGATACGGCCCGTGTCAGCTCTAAAAATACAACAACATCTGCTATTATTGTTGTCCTGATCTCACCATTTACTTTTGTTATTTTCCACAGGACCTGGTTCCAGCCTGGCGGTCCCACCGGAACGACCATGATGCCCCCATCCTTTAATTGATCCAGAAGCGGCTGCGGAATATGATCAGGAGCAGCAGTGACTATTATCCTGTCATAAGGTGCATTTTCTTCCCAGCCATAATATCCATCATGATTGCTGGTCATGATATCTACGACGATGGGCTGGGATATGGTCTGCCCTTCCCCTATCAATACTGGAGTATCATCATAAGCCTGGTTCCTGTATTCTTCAGGTATAAACCGGTGCCTGGGGACAGTTCTCATTGCTTCTATAAGTTTCGTATCTTTTAATATATGCTGGATACATTTTTTTATCCCTCATTTTGAGTATAACCATTCCTGGTACAGTTCATCCAGCTTGATGCCGGAAGCTTTTTCAAACTGGCCAAGCAAGTCATCCGGAGAAGCGATCCTGTATTTTTTAAGCTGGTAATATTCCTGCAGTGCCGTAAAAAAAGCTTTATTACCGATTGTATTGCGCAAAGAATGGAAAAAAAGTGCCCCCTTGACATATACGGCCAGGCTGTAGTGATCAGGGCCCAATCCTTCAAAGTGGTCCAGTCCCTCTGTGATGATGTCCTCACCTCCGGAATCAACATTTTCCTTATGTTCGATTTCAAAATATCCGATTATCTGCTGGCTGTCATTTTTACTTTCAATGAATTCAAAAAAGATGACTGAAGAGTATGTAGTCAGTGCTTCATCAAGCCAGGGGTCATCTACTACATCATTTCCTACAACATTGTACCACCACTGGTGAGCTATTTCATGCACGGTAAACATTGTGTCACCATATAATCGGCTGCCTATCAATACAATTCCAGGGAATTCGACTGCAATATATCCATTCATAGGTGCATCTATGATATCCAATTCAGTGTATGGATAAGGGCCAAATTTTTCATTGAAGATCTTTAGTGCATTTACTGCTGTTTCCAATGTATCACTTGCAGCTTCCTTATGGTCCGGCAAATAATAAGTATTTATTATGGTCCCCTGCACACTTTTACTTACTACCTGGAAATCCTGGCCCAGGACCAGTACAAAATCCCGGGATGCCCTGCTCGTCAAATTATAAACGACCAGGCTTCCACTAATTTCTTTACTGTCTATCTGGATGCCTGTTGATGCTAATATCAGTTTATCTGGAGCAGTCAATTCAATATCATAATGAGCCATATCAGCATATACTGAATCACCGATATTTGAAGAAGGATCCAGATTCCAGCCTTCATCATCAAATACAGGCACTATGGGGAACCAGCCGGCAAGGGAGATCACGTCCTGGCTTAAATTGAAGATACCATAACCATCTCCATCAAAATCATGCGGTACCCGACCGTCAAAATCAAAAGTTACTTGTATATGTTCTCCGGCCTGCAGCGGCTGTGGAAGTTTTACTTCAAGAACGCTATCTTCAAGAGACAGGATAGTCCGGGCATCCAGGCCGTCTACCTTGATCGATGAAACTTCAAGGGAGCCATTTCCATATGCCCGACCGCTATTAGGAAACAAACGGAAATAGATACTCTCCAGGGAAACATCTTCCAGGTTAGTATAATCTATGAGGGCAGTTCCACTGTAACTTGCATTTGGATAATCCAGCTTGACCTGGATATTATAATGGGGAATTTCCGGTAATTCTTCTACATCTTTCTGCGCATCCGGCAGTAGGTCCGTAAAATCATCGCCTGCGGGTACAGGATCTTCCTGACGAATATTGCTGCATGCAGAAGCCGATATAGAAAAGAGGAAGACCAGTACCAGGAAAAGAGGAAATAAATTTTTAATATTCTTGCTTATTATTTTCAATTTTACGGTTTTGCGGTATTAGTCCGGGCCTATTTAAGGTCGACTTCCCTGTCCTCAAATATCAGTTTGTCCAGTTTTGCAATTATCACTGAATCAATTGGTTTTTCATATGTCAGGTCCGTGGCCCTCGATGAGGTCCCATTGGTGACCAGGACTATCTCGCCGGCTCCCACACCTAAAAGGTCAACTGAAATATAAAAATTTTTATCATGAGTCCCGTCAATATTCATTTCCTGCACGATAAGCAACTTAAAGCCATGATAGGATCTATCTTTTATAACAGATACTATATTGCCGATTACCTTACCCATTATCATTTTTATCTTCTTTCTTTTTATCTATGTCCAGGGAATCGATTATTGCAGTAATGGCCCTGTCTACCGGGACCATATGGTCCTTATAGGCCCAGGTAGCCTGGAAACTTTCCTCCCATGCGATCAATTCCCCGATAGCGACCCCTATAGGATCTACAGCAAAAAAAGGTTTACCCAGGGGTTCTTTATTCTCTGCGTTTATTGTCTGGATTATTTTAATATCCAGCCCCTCCAGTGCAGGGTGCATAAACTTTGAATAAGTCTTGCCTATTACTTTTCCACAATTCATGGTAAAGATTCAAATCCTTTTTCAATATTGACAGTTTCGACTCTTGCAGTTATGGCACAATCAATGGGCATATTTGCATTACCGTCGACTTTTCTTGAACCGCTTCCAGTTACCATTAAAACAATATCACCGGCTCCAAGACTGAGTCCCTTCTCAACTGCCACAAAATATTTTTCTTTTTCAGATAGATCCAGGTTCAGGTGTTTTACTATAAAGATCTTTGCTGCATCAAGTCCCGGATCCTTTATGGTGCAGACGAGTTCCCTTTTTATTTTTCCAAGTATCATATACCCTGCCTTGATCAAATATCAGGATTATCAATTCTTGCCACAATCGATGCATCTGTGTGGGCAGGCTCAGAGATTTTTGTAAATCTTGCGCCGCTTCCCTGGGTGACCACCACCAGGTCATCTTTTCCAACACCTATAGTGTCGATTGCGACTACAAAATCATCTTTTACCCTGAACTCATTGTCTGTAAATTGTACCAGGAAAAGTTTGACCGGCTTTAATTCCTTGATCTTAGAGACCGATACTATCCTTCCCACTACTTTTCCTATTTCCAACTAAACTCTCCGCGGTCATTTAAAAAAATCAATATTATTTATTTTTGCCACGATGCAGAACCTTACCGGGACATCCTCTTTGCCATGAAGCATCTGGGATATTGCTATCTCATCTTCAGCTATTAACACTTTTTCTCCAGTTCCGGCACCGATACTGTCCTCTACCATTGAATAGCTTCCTGCCCAGCTTCCATCAGGTTTTATGAGCTTTGCGATCTTGAATTTTGCTCCTTTAAGGGAGTCTACCCGGATCACACAGGTCGCGGACCCTATTACTTCTGCTAAAAACATATACTTTTTCCTATATAATATTTAATTATAGATCTAATATCCTGGTTCCAAAAAACTTCTGCATTATAGCTTTCAGCTTTCCTTCATATTTTTTTATCAGGAGCACTGGTGCAGAACTATGCTTGGCTATATATTGTGCCTTATTCCCCATAAAAAACATCTTGAATATATTATCTCTGGGAGTATTCAAGATCAAAAGGTCATATTTCTTGGAATATTCAATTATGGTCTTTAAAACATTTCCAGATTCTTCAATTATTATATCATTTTTCTCAATATCTTTTATACCATTAAAACCATTCATTATTTTATTTTTTAATTTTTCCACCTTTAAATATTTTTTGGGAGGTTCAATATGAAGAATGGTTATTTTTGCTCCCATGGCTTTAGCAATAATATTAGACATATCTATGCAGAGTTTAGTTTTTCTTATATCAGCGACAGGAAGTAATATCTTTTTTATTTTTTTTAACTTATTTTTCTTTAATTTCAGCACCAGGGAATCACATTCAGCATTTGATATAATAGGATCTATCACGCTGCCAAAGACAAAATCACTTTTCCTTGTATAACCCCTCCATCCCAGAAGCAAAAGATCGATTTTTTTATCCTGCACTGTATCAGAAATAGCTTTTTCAGTCCTATGGGATATCTTTATCAAAGAGTTTACAGGAATATTATATTTTGCAGCTACTTTAATAGAATCATGTATAAGCGGCCTGTATTTATTAATATATTTCCTGCCGCTCCCGATGGGAAGAAGGGTCGGTACATCTATTACATTTAAAATAGTGAGCTGGCCGTTCATATATTTGACGATGGGAGATATAAAGTCGACCAGTGCCTTAATGCTTTTAGGATTAGCAATGGGAAGCAGCACATTAAAGTCCTTGCTTAAAACCTCTTTCTCTTCATGTACGGTCCTTACGACCTCTTCGATCTTCTTTTTTTGCTTTTTACGGGCATAGGCATAATAAAAAATTACACCTGCCATGATCCATAGTATAGCTGTGTACCATGCTTTAGGGCTGTATCCAAACATAAAAACTGCAATAAACAGATTGGCAATTATTGCAAATATAGGTATATACGGAACCCACGGTACCCTGTATCCCCTTTCAACTTTTGGACTGGTCCTCCTCAGATTGATCAAAGCCATATTTACCATTAAAAACAGCAAAAGGAACATGATAACGGCCGCACTGGCCACATCATTTATGGGTAAGGCCATTGCCATGAATATGATTATGATACTTGAGATCAGGGTCGCTACAAAAGGGGTCCTTTTGGTGCGGTGGATCTTCGCAAATATTTTTGGGAAAGAACCGTCCCTTCCCATGGCAAATGAGACCCGGGATGAAGAATAAATCGTAGCATTCAAGGCACTCATGGTTGAAAGAAGGCCGCCCAGGAGCAGAATGAATTCTCCAAAAGGCAAAAACTGCCTGGCTGCTTCGACCATCGCTAATTCTTTAAACTTTCCCAAAAACTGCCAGGTCGGTTCCGTTGATGTGATTCCCCCTATCCCTACAAAAGCGATCAGCAGATATATTGGAACGACAATAATAAGTGATGAAAATATTGCTTTTGGAATATTTTTTTTAGGATTTTTTACTTCTTCTCCTGCCTGTACTATTATCTCATATCCTTCAAAAGCAATAAAGGTGAGCCCCATGGCAAAGAGGACCCCGGTAAAGCCATTTGGCATAAAGGGTGCAAAATGGCTAAAAGAAGTTGTAGGATTTTTAAAAATGCTTACCAGCCCGGCAATAATAAAAACACCAAGGATCGCCATTTTTACCAGTGTTGCTATACTCCCGGCAATACCAGTTTCTGATGCACCCCTGTAATTAATATATGTAAAAATAATTATGATCAGGACTCCCAGTAGTTTTGAGACGATTTCTTCACTCATAAAAGGAATGTTTATGTTCAACATCTTTATTATAAGGTAGAAATATGCTCCAAAACCAAGGGCATACAAGCTGCAAGCTACCGAATGGGCAAACCAGTCCATCCAACCGCTTAAAAACCCGCTTGGCTGTGGAAGGGCTCTCTTGACCCACTGATATCCGCCGCCAGCTCCTGGAAAAGCAGAACCAAGTTCGGCATAGCTCATTGCAGTCAATAGAGTTATTATCCCGTTTAATAAATATACAAGAATAAGTGCAGGGCCGGACGCCCCGGCCGCGAGGCCCGTCAGGACAAATATTCCAGCACCTATCATGGCTCCCACTCCGATCATGGTGATGCTGAACAGGGACATTTCCCTGCTTAACTCGACTTTTGTAGTGTCGTGATCGTCACTGGAGGAATTACCATTAACGCTATTATTATTTTTATTATCCATTAAACAGTTTTAAGAATAAGTATTCACTCTTTAAATTTAAAATTATTTTTTAATCTTTCATATTTTACTCTTAAATTCTATTCTGACAAGTAATTAATCTATAAAATACATATTTTTGGAAAAATAAATAATCCCTGATATCTCCCATCCCTTCAGGTATTTTTATTTTGTTGGATTTATATCTGTCAATGCAAAGGATCTCCCGACCTTTATGGCTATTTTAGCCGGGCATGAGACATGATCGGTTTCAGGGTCAGTAAAAGCCTGAAGGGCCCCTTTTTTCCCATTACCAAAGAAAAGGACAATAGCAGCTTTGCTCCGGAGCATCAGCTTCCGCGATGAGCTCATCCTGCGAGGAGGCGGTTTGGGAGAATCATTCATTATAATATAATATTTGGAATCATCCAGGATGGAATGATGGCCGGGATACAGGCCTCCGACGTGGCCGTCTTCTCCAGAGCTGAGCAGGATCATATCATAGGACCCGCCAAACTTTTTTAATTCATCTTCATAGCTGGAGATCCCCATCGAAGGATTTTTTTTATCATAGATAAATGGATGTATATTGTCCCGCGGCATGGATCTTTTCTGTATAAGGCCGTCAATGAATAGATCCTCTGCCAGCTTGAAATTACTTTCAGCATCATCAGGGGGGACCAGTCTCTCATCCAGCATAAAGATATGAATTTTTTCCCAGTCAATAGAGCTTGTTTCTTTCAACAATTTAAAAATACCGACCACGCTTCTTCCCCCGGGAATTGCAAAAACCAGGTGGTCTTTCTTATCCAGAAGGCCTGCTGCTGATTCTTCGATAATGCTTACTGCCAGCCTGTCAAGAGCACTGCGAGACCGGTCATATATTATTTCCATTGCTCGCTGCTCACCCTTTTAAAAGATTACTGTATTCCGGCACGACAACACCCATAAATTTTTCCATGCCTTCTCTTGTCTTGAAATGTTTTAAGAGCTCACTTATGACATTTATGGGCAGTGTAGCAATATCGGCTCCTACGATGGCGGCTTCCCTGGCCTGACGCGGATTTCTTATGCTCGCAGCCAGTACTTCTGTATCCTTTATATTGTAATTATCAAATATATCTTTTATCTGGGCCACCAGGTCGATTCCTGATACGATGCCATTATCACTAAGGATCTCGCCATCCCCCTCTATGCCGGAGGCCGGGAAATAATCACTTTTTTCAAAACTGATATTATTCCGGCTCCTGATATGATCATCGATCCTTCCAGCAAAAGGGCTTACAAATTTTGCACCGGCTTTGGCTGCAAGAAGCGCCTGCTCGGGAGTAAAGATCAGGGTACAGTTTATGGGAATATTCTGTCCTGATAATTCTTTTATAGCTTTGATCCCTGCAAAATTATCGCCACTTTCATCATTTATAGAAGGATTTACAGGTATTTTTATATACACATTGCCGGCAACTGGATTAAACATCTTAAACAGTTTTTTTCCTTCCCTGACCATATCTTCAAAGTGTGGACCTATGACTTCCAGGCTCACAGGAAGACCTTTTGCTATGAGCAAGATCTCTTTAATATATTCCTCTATATTTATGCTCTCTCCCCTTTTTTTATATCCCTCTACTGCTTTTTTTATAAGAGACGGATTTGTAGTGACTCCATCCAGGATGCCGGCAGAATGAGCATCTTTTATTTCCTGGATCATGCTTGAATCTATAAATATCTTGATTTTGATCACCCTCACTTTATGATTATAATATTTTTTTTATACTGGATATTATCGCTTTTTTGGATATTTCCTCATATTCAAGAAGTTCGCCGGGCCTACCGCTCTTGGGCATTTTCCTGACTGCAAGTATCTTGACCCTGCACTTTTGGTCGATCGAACTTTTAACAGCTTCCCCAAGCCCACCTTCAGCAAAATGGTCTTCAACAGTGATTATGGTCCCGGTTTCTGCTGCGGCCCTGTTTAAAGTATCCTTATCTATAGGTTTTATGCTGTAAAGATCGATTATCCTGGCTGAAATATTATCTTTCTTAAGTTCGGTATAAGCTTCCAGTGCCTCAAATAAAGTCACTCCTGCCGCGCATATGGTCACTATGTCATCACTGCTTTCTTTTAATACCTTGCTTCCGCCAATGCTAAAGTCTTCCTCTCCACCGTAGATCACAGGAGTGTCCATCCTGGTGGTCCTGATATAAACATTTCCCCTGTGCAGAGCGGCTATTTCTACAAGTTTTGATGTCGAAAATCCATCAGAAGGATAAAACACCACGCAATCAAGCAGGCTTCTAAACATGGCGATATCTTCAAGGCCCATCTGGGATGCACCGTCCTCGCCTATTGAGACTCCGGCATGCGAGCCGACAAATTTAATATTAGACCTGGAATACTGGCTCATCCTGATCTGGTCAAAAGCCCTGGTAAAAAATGCTGCAAAAGTGGAAATAAATGGTATTTTTCCCCGCAGTGCCAGGCCCAGTGCGGTTCCTACCATATTCTGTTCAGCAATAAACATCTCAAAAAATCTTTCCGGTATTTTATTTTTAAAGATCTCTGAATATGTTGAATTGCTTACTTCTGCATCCAGGACGACTATATCTGGAAATCTGGAAAAAATATTTACCAGGGTATTTCCATATGCCTTTCTTGTAGCGATTTTACCAGTACTTATTGGGATCATTTCAGGCTTGCTTGTATTCCCGGCCCTGTCAAGGATCTCTGGTACGGCCAGTTTGCCCCTGATATCTGTATCGATCTCCCCTAGCTCCATCAATGCTTCGTCTTTTTGCTCTTCGGAGAGTGCCTTTCCGTGCCAGCCTTCCTTATCTTCCAGAAAGCGTACACCTTTCCCTTTGCTGGTGCCTGCAATGATCATGGCCGGTTTCCCTTTGATCTCTAATGATCTATTATATGCAGATATGATCTCATCAATATTGTGCCCGTCAATAACAATGGTCTCCCACCCGAATGATGCGACACGTTTTTTATACTCATCCGTATTTTTTCCGTAAAGAGTCTTTCCTCTCTGGCCAAGGCCGTTTACATCGATGATCCCTATAAGATTATCTAATTTATAATGTGCCGCGATCTGGAGCCCTTCCCACTGTGAACCTTCTGTCATTTCACTGTCTCCGAGAAGCACAAAGGTATTGTATGGCAGAATATCAATATATTTAGCATTCAGGGCCATTCCCAGCCCAATAGAGAGCCCCTGCCCGAGAGAACCTGTTGCTGCCTCAGAATATGGAAACCCGGGCGTAGGATGGCCCTCAAGCCTGCTGCCCAGCTTGCGCAGTGTCAGGAGCTCCTCTTCGCTGACCATGCCTGTTGCGGCCCACAGACCGTACATAAGCGGCGAGGCATGGCCCTTTGAAAAGATCAGGCGGTCATTATTATGGTATTCAGGTTCATCTGCCCTGAACCTGAAAAAACCTCCAAAAAATAATGTCGACAGCAGTTCTACTGCTGATAATGAGGAGGTAGGATGGCCCGAACCTGCCCTGGTCGTGGAGACCAGTATAAAATACCTGATCAGTTTTGAAAGTTTTTCAATTCCTGTTTTATCTTGCATAGTCCCTCCGGAAAAATATTATAAATAATCATATGTTTATTTCAGGTCCCAGGCTTCCTTTGCTGTATTCATGCAGCTTATTTTGTTTCCAGTTTTTATATATGGGAGTGATAAATTCCCAGGCAAGGCATACTTCTTCTGTGCTGGCAAACAGTGTCTGGTCCCCCCTGAGGCAATCCAGCAGCACTTTATCGTATTCACCTGTAGTATCAGCAGGGTCTCTTTTGTAGAAAAATTTAAAATCTCTTGGCTCAAGGTTTCCCAGAAGGCCCAATCTTTTGGCCCAGAACCTGATAAGGATGCCCTCATCAGGAAATATTTTAATATTTAATATATTCTGGTGCTTGTGCTTCCCATGTGACTCGGGACAGACGCATCTTTTTACATCCTGGAAATATATTATTATCTCAGTTTTTTTATTTTTTAAAGCTTTTCCACTCTCAAGGTAAAAAGGTATATTCTTCCATCTCTTATTGTCTATGAATGCCTTGATCTTAAAATATGTCTCAGTCTGCGATTGCGGATCAATATTTGCGGTGTTTCTATAGCCTGAATACTGGCCCCTTACAACATTACTTTTAACAAGCCTTTCATTGTCCAGCGGCATCAGGGATTTAAAGACAGCAGCTCTTTTTTCCCTTATTAAAGCAGCATCCGGGCCACCCGGATTATCCATTGCTATCAGGGCCAGCATCTGCAGCATATGATTTTGCCCCACATCCCTGAGAGCTCCCATATTATCATAAAAAGAACCCCTGGTCCCGATATCAAGATCTTCAAGGAGCTTTATTTCTACTTTTTCGATATAACCATTGTTCCATCCGGGCTCAAATATAATATTTGAAAACCTGAAAAAAATTAGATTCTGGATGGTATCTTTGGCCAGGAAATGATCGATCCTGAATATCTGTTCTTCTCTGAATAATTTTCCAAGCATCTGGTCAAGCTTTTTTGCTGTTTCAATGTCCCTGCCAAAAGGTTTTTCCACCAGCAATCTTGTCCATCCTGTTTTATCACTGCATGAAAGGGTGAGTCCCGAAGCTGCAAGGTTTTTGAATATGCCCTGATAATGCTTTGGAGGTACCGCAAGGTAGTATAGCTTATTCGAACAGATACCGATCTCATCGTCCCTATCAGCCAATTTCTTCTTAATAATATTATAGGCCCTGACGTCTTCAAACATTGCCCTCTGGTAAAAGACATTGCTTAAGAAATCATTAATATCTGTCTTTGAAAATTCATTGAGTCCGGCCTCCAGGGCCTCTTTCATCAGGAAATCCCTGAACTGGCTGTCACTATAGTCCCGCCTTGAGATCCCGATCACCTGGAACTTATCAGGCATAAAACCCTTGCAGTAAAGGCTCAGTAGTGCACCGGCAAGTTTTCTCCTGGTAAGATCCCCTGTGGCGCCAAAGATCATTATAGCTGTCGGCCTGATAATTTTATTTTTATTGTTCTTGATCATTGATCTTATCTTTCCATTCGGGTGATCTTGCTGATCCTCCTGTGGTGCCTCTCTTCCGGGCTAAAACCGGTTTCCAACCAGGTCTTGATGATCTCTTCAGCCTGCTCCGGATCCAGGTAATCCTGTCCAAGGCATAAAATATTTGAACCATTGTGCAATCTGGACATTTTTGCCATTTTCGTACTGCAGGCATTGACTGCTCTTATCCCGTGGATCTTATTGGCGGCAATGCAGACCCCCACTCCGCTGTCACAGACAAGTATCCCCCTGCTTCCTGTCCCCGAGACTTTTACTGCCACGCTTTTTGCATGATCCGGATAATCGTCTCCAGGAGTATATTTTTTATTGCCCATATCGATACAGTCATAGCCCTTTTCAGTAATGATCTCCTTGATCTTTTCTTTTAACTTGAACCCGGCATGGTCAGCACCAATAAATATTGTATTTTTGCTGATATTTTTATCCTTCATAAATTTTTTTGAGACCACCTTAAAAAAGACTTTATGCATGATCGAACATAATATAATTATATACTATCCTGCAATAAATTTTTATTTTCAGGAAACCGCTCCATAAATGGTCCATGCTGATATTATTTTACCCGGCGGCCCTTCTATTCAGGTTCCATATGGATTGCTACTTCATTAAGGTCCTTAAACTTATGTCTTATCCTGTTTTCAATTTCTGTTATTATCAGGTGAGCTTCCTTTATATCCAGGCTCTTCTTGAGGCGGCAGTGAAATGCAAGATTGTAGCTGCCCTTTCTTTCGAGCAGTGTAAAATTATGACAGGTATCAGGATTTACAAGAAGGGAGATTTCAGCTTTTAACCTGTTTATTAATTTTTCAGAAGTCTTTGTAATATCTTCCCAGTCTTCATCACTTTTTGCGTCTTCTATATGGATGTATATGCGCCTGACTCTATTGATTTTTTTAGTTATTTTGTTTTCCGCATTTTTAGTTAATTTTTCAGTCTCATCAAGTTTCAGGTTTTTCCTTAATTCAACATGGATAGAGATATCCATGTATTCTCCCACATCATATATAAAAATATTATGGATATCCTTGATCTCTTTATAATTCAAAATGACCTCTTTTACAATGGATCTTATATTTGTCGCTTCCAGTGACGACCTGGTCTCAAGGATTATCTCTGATCCGGGAAGATCTGACAGGATCTTGCTCCTGACGGCCCGCTTTATTTTTTCAACCTGGGACAGGTACAGATTGTCATCCAATCCCACATCAAGATTGATGAATTTTATATTTCCCACCTCGTGTATCTGTAATTTGTTAACAGTTTTTATTTGTGGGATCCTGTCAAGTATGGAGTCGATTTTTTCAGTTACTTCTCCTGGTATATGATCCAGCAGATTCCTTATTATCTTAACTGATAACCTTAAACTAAAGATCAAGACTATAACAGCTACCAGGATCGAAGCTATCGGGTCAGCATATACAAACCCCCTGCCCGCCAGGTACAGGCCCGCTATTACGAGTATCGAGCTTACAATATCACTTGAATAGTTTACAAATTCAGCCTGGAGCGCAAAAGAATTGAACTTCCTTGCCGCCTTGCCCACATAATAGACTCTTACCAGGTTTATCGCCACCGAAATTATCAGGACCAAAAAAATGTATATATTTAAATTGATCTCAAAATCCCTGTATATCATCCTTCGGATTGAAATAAAGATTATGTAAAAACAGAGCAGGGCGATTATTGCCAGTTCTATAAATGCTGAGAGATTTTCATACTTTGCATGTCCATAAGTGTGGTCCTTGTCTGCCGGTTTTGTGGCCATCCTGATGGCAAGGAAAGCGATCAGGACAGTAACAAGGTCCAGGCCATTGTTTAAAGCTTCAGAGAAAACACCACTGCTATTAGTCAAATAGGCAATCGTGACTTTTATACCGACAAGCAGGACCGATACGAGCAGCGAAAACAATGCTACTTTCTTCTTGGTCCTGTTTTGAGAATTTCTTTCTGGAAGACTTATTTTTATATTATTCATGCTCAAGCAGTTCCAATACAAGATCAATCTAATACTATATCGTCAAGGCCCAGCTCTTTTACCCTGAATATAAACTCCTGGTCGGTGCCCGGCCTTTCTTCTCCATCCCATGAAAAGGAAAAACCATCATAATAATAGCTGCCCCAGTCCATTGTTGTATTTTCATACAGATAACCAGGGCCTCTTTCAGTAACTATATTCAAAAAGAAATTACTTCCCATATATGCTCTTTCATTGGTTATATCCATAGGTATCCAGCCAATACCGGGAAGTTTTACCTCGACCCATGCATGGCCTATATCTATTTCCTGGCCTTCTTCGAAAAGAATAGTATAAACCGGTATTCCTGCTGCAAGCCTTGCAGGTATATCCACGGACCTTAAAAGTGCAGTGTACAGGATAGCATAATCTGCACATACGCCTCTTCCTTCTTCAAGTATTTCCGAAGCATACATCAGGGGATAATCCCTGTCATCGGCCCTGTCATAATCATAATAAAGGCTTGCCACTACAAAGTCATACAGTATTCCCGCAATTTCAGCAGGATCTGTCTCGCTCCCTATGATTGATCTTGCAGTGTTTCTGATCGCCTGATTATCAGAATCAATGAATAGGTCGTCCCTTGTGTACTCCCTCAGGTCTTTATCATCTTCAAGATAAGCCAGGCTCTCTCCACTGCCTCTGATATAATAATATTCACTCATGGTAATTTCTGCTTCAATTTTTGCAATAAGTGTCTCGCCTTCAGGAAGTCCATCCTCAAAATTAAAATGCGTCAACAGGTTCCATTTATTATCAAAAATATCCTCAGTATTTGATATGCTTGGCCTGCTGCTGTTTACGATCTGATAAGGATAATATGTCTGGGGTGTCCTCATGAAACATTCAATATCAGTCAGGCTTCCCGGGCCGTAGTTAGTCAATTTATATTCTATTTCAACTATTATATTATGTTGCTTTACCGGATCTATGGCTATATTCATAGTAGTAACATTTATGATCTTTGAAATACTGCTGCTGTCTTCACCATCGGAAACGACCAGTTCTATCTCATATTTACCGGGTTCCTGGAAATAATACTGGATATTTTCATCAGAAGAATACTTGCTTTCTTCGATCATCCAATCAAAAGTCATTTCACTGCCCTCCGGATCAAAGGAACCTGAGGCAGAAAAATAAACCGGGCTATGAGTGGTGTAATAATCACTGAAAGAATCCCCGAAGACATTGATACTTGCCGTAGGAGGGATATTCC
>SDBU01001989.1_pt1 | contig 27955 bp, 26 predicted proteins | sample 2277071 | NCBI WGS metagenome assembly SDBU01 (sample SAMN10397929, study PRJNA504765) | marine sediment metagenome | isolation source: marine sediment core GS08_GC12, 126 cmbsf | place: Arctic Ocean: Gakkel Ridge, Loki's castle | collected 2008 | reverse complement strand
AATATGATGTCAGCCCTGCGGACTAACTTCTGTGGCGTAGTTGGGCTCCTCTTCCATTTGAGCAATGTTTCCCTATCTTCATCGGATATTTCTATTTTCTTTGCTATTCCTGCCATGCTTCTATTATCGCACGACAAGAAAGTCCATTCAAGCTATTTTAGGGACTAGACACTAGTGTCTCACCTTCTCTTTTTCTTAGCTCATCGTCTATTTCTCCCCGCTCCTTAGAGAGGTGCCTTGAGTTTCAATATAAGGGGAGATATGGCATAATTACCCTGAATATGTCCACCCTTTATATTGTAGCTACCCCCATTGGCAACCTGGAAGACATCACCTTGCGTGCCCTCCGCATATTAAAGGAGGTGGGACTCGTTGCTGCTGAAGATACCCGGAAGAGCAGGCATTTGCTCGCTACCTATGGGATAAAAACACCCCTAACTAGCTATCATGAGCATAATAAAAAAGCTAAGCTAGGCTATCTTTTAAATTGCTTACAGGAGAAAGATGTGGCTCTTGTCTCAGAGGCAGGGATGCCAGGACTAAGCGACCCCGGATATGAGCTCATTGTAGCAGCCGTCCAGCAAGGCATCCCGGTAGTGCCCATCCCTGGACCTTCAGTGGTGCTCACTGCTTTGGTGCTCTCTGGGCTGCCCACCAATCAATTCATTTACCTTGGTTTCCTTCCTAGAAAGAAGGGGGAAAGGCTTCGTCTTTTGGAATCGATTGCTGCTGAACCACGCACTATGGTGGCTTTCGAATCCCCCCACCGTCTGTCAACTACACTGGCTAACTTAAAAGAGGTTTTGGGAAATAGGAAAGCAGCAGTTTGTAGAGAGCTAACCAAGATTCACGAGGAGGTCTTCCGAGGAACAATAAGCGAGGCTATAGAGCATTTTAATCTCTCCCTGCCCAAGGGGGAATTCACCTTGGTCATCGAAGGGAAAAGGGAGAAAGGCAAACCTGTGTTAACCCCAACGATAGAACAGGAGCTTCGCCACTTGCATCGCCAGGGCTTCTCTGCCAAGGAGGCGACAGCCCAATTATCATCGGCTACCGGCATATCGAAGAAGGAACTTTACCAAGCTTGGCTTCGGCTTCAGAAGCATCCTTCAACTTCTTGTGCTCCCCAGGGATTAAGTCAATTGGAGTATTGACAAGCAGAAAGTTTTGTTTATAATAAATTTACACACTATTTTAGTACGGCGAAAAAGGTAAACCCATCGAAAGGTGGGGGCACAAAGCCACAGGTCTAAGGTTCAGATAGAGCTATGACGGTTGGGTTGCCGCTGGCAAGTTAAAAAGCGCTTTCCGGGTAACCCACCTGGAAAGCGTTTTTAATAAGTCTTGTTAAAGGGGAAGTAGTGATGGTCCAAAGCGGAAAAGTTGGGCGTCCCAGAAAGCTATGGGAGCAGAAAAGAACCGAGAGGGTTGTTACTATGCTCACCCCTGAGGAGAAGCAATGGCTTAAACACTATGTTGATGAGCAGCCTGTGTCGGAGGCATTACGAGAAGCTATTAGCATTATACACAAGCTAGGTCCAGAGCTTAAAACAGAGAGGGAAATCCATAGGTTAGATAGCCTAGAGTTATTCATCCAGGAGATTGGGAGAGTGCTAAGATATGGGGATGTTGAGGTTATAATTAAGTCGAGGGGATCGGTTATAAAGATCAAAGGTGGGCATATCTTCTTTCAACCCCCTCAGCCATCTATAAACAAGGCGGTAATCAGGCAAGAATTCAGAGAATTAGAACAAAGGTGTAGAAGCTTGATAGAGAGTCCTCCTATAGGGGAATTCATTTTCCAGGGCGATAGGTTCAAGTATGTAGCCCCAACGATTATAGATATAGCTGGATACAAAAACAAAAGGTTACTAGATGAGCCTGTTTTTGACTTAGTCCATCCAGATGATAGGGGGAAAGTTGAAGAAGTAGTCCAGCAAGGGTTGAAGGGGAGGGAAATCCCCCTACAATTTAACTTTAGAGCTTTGAAAGACGATGGAAAAATTATTTATGTCAATGCATCGGTAACTCCAATAGAATACGAAGGTCATCCCGCAATTGCGGGTAGCTTTACAGACCTCACTAAGTGGGGAGAGCTGCAACACGATTTAAGGAAATTGGAAAGAATAATCGGGAGTGGTTGAGAGACGGGTGTAGAGGGGGAAGCGGTGAGATACGCTTCACTTTAACAATTGAATATAGGGTGAAAAAGGCAAACCCATCGAAAGGTGGGGGCGCAAAGCCGCAGGTCTAAGATTCGCTGGAAGCGGATTATGATGGCTGGGTTGCCACCAAAGAGAAAGAGGACTTTTTGGGCGCCAGCCAAGAAAGTCCTCTTTTTGTATTGTAGGCTTGTTGATAGAGAAGAACATCTCTGAAATGTGAGGCTGTTCAAAAATGTAGTTGCCCAATTCATTGGGCGATTGTGCCTGATAAATCAGGCAACTACGAAAAATCTGGGGGTGAAGACCCTCGAAAATGCCCAAAATTGAACGGGAAATCAAAATTAAACAGCCTCAAATATGAAAAGGAGGTTAACAATGTCTAAAATAGCATTCCTCTTCCCTGGTCAGGGGGCTCAATATGTAGGAATGGGTAGAGAACTATGGGAGAGGTTCCAATCAGTTAAAGACATCTTCACTCAGGCTGAGGAGGTTCTTAGTTTTCCATTAACTCAATTATGTTTTGAGGGACCAGAAGAGAAATTGAAATCTACACTAAATGCTCAACCAGCAACTTTAACAGTTAGTATTGCCGCTTTACAAGCCTTAAAGGAAAGGGGTGCTAAGCCTGATGTCGTTGCCGGTCATAGCGTGGGAGAATACGCCGCTTTAGTAGCTGCGGAAGCTTTAGAATTCGGGGATGCCTTAAAGTTACTGAGAAAGAGAGCAGAGTTTATGCAAGAAGCGGTGCCACCGGGGAAGGGGAAAATGGTTGCCATAATTGGTCTAGATCGAGAACAGGTAGTGGCTATATGTAAAGAAACGAGTGAATCAAGGGTAGTGGAACCGGCAGCTTTCAATAGACCAGGACAGGTAGTCATTTCGGGGGAAATAGATGCAGTGAACAAAGCAGCAGAATTGGCAAGAAGAAGGGGAGCAGAAGATGCGATAGATTTGGCTGTAAGCGGTCCCTGGCACTGCAGCTTGATGAGACCAGCTCAAGATAGGCTGGGAAGGGAGTTAGACAAAGTAAAAATTAATGAGCCCAAAGTTCCCTTTATTGCTAACAGCAACGGACAATTTGTTCATTCTAGCCAAGAAATACGAGAGAGGTTAATCGAACAACTAACTAAGCCGGTACTTTGGCACGATTCAGTTCAAGCAATTATAAACTTTGGGGTAGAAATTTGTATAGAATTAGGACCGGGGAGGGTAGTCTCCGGGCTAGTCGGGTGGATAAATCAAAATTTGAGGAGGTTCAATGTCGAAAATTTAAAATCGTTAGATAAGACTGTCCAGTATCTAAACTCTTAAGCAGAGTCTGACCAAATAATCAGAAAGGAGGGTTCATATGGCGGTCAACACCTATAAAGATGAGGAAATCTTTGTCAGGGTCAAGGAGATATTAGGAGAGCTTTTGTCAATAGAAGGTGACAGGATTTCACCAAATTCCTCTTTAATCGATGATTTGGGCATGGAATCCATTGATTTTTTGGATCTAGCCATCCGTTTAGAGGAAAATTTCCATGCCCCTATCCCTAGAAGACCTCCTCTACAAAGAATGATAGCAGCTTTCGGAAGGGAAAGGTTTGTCCAAGAGGGGAAACTTACCCAAACAGGTGTTAGGTTGTTAAAACTGGCATTGCCTAAGGTAGCTCAGTCCAGGATATATGAAGGCATGGCAGAAAGTGATACTCCTTCTCTAATTACTCCTCAAACTTACGTTGATGTTGTTAAGCGAGGGATAGAGCTTGCACATTGGCAACCTGAGGAGTGCCAAAGGTGTGGGTCAAAAAGTTTCACTCTCGCAGATAAAGATAAATTAGAGTTCCCTGAAGGGAAAATACCTCCTGGACCGGTGTTCCTATGCAGTTCCTGCAATAACATGATAATTGCCCCCTCAATTGATGAGGAACTCCAAAAACAGCTATCTGAGGTGCAATAATGAGGTTCGGTTTTATTACCCATCTGCTCCGTCCTGAAGAGATTCATCAGAAAGGGATGTCCTTGGAGCTTTTGCCATCTGAGGTCTCTGTAGATGAAGAATTTATAGACACTATGCTTGAACAGGCTCAGGTCTTGGAATATGGGTCCACTACCCAAATTATTTCCTCAACTGGTGAAAATTGCAGCGGTAACTATTGGGTTATACCCCTCACACCCCAGATGATACTTCAAAATCAAAATCTGGCATTGGAGATGACTGTTAATGCATGCCAAATGGCTCAAGAGCAAGGGGTGGGAATAATTGGTCTAGCACTGATGCTGGGCAAGATCGGTCGCAAGGGGCAAGAGATAAGGGAGAGGGTAGACATCCCTATTACTAATGGGGATTCTTATTTGGTATTTAACTCCTTCCAAGTGTTGATGAAGTTACTCGACTTCTTTGAATGGGATCCAAAAGGGGAGAAGGTCGCTATCTATGGTTTCCCAAGCACTATTGGGGCTGTTCTCTCAGAGTGTCTCCTTTCCCAAGGGATTGGTGTAACTCTGATAGCAAAGCAAACGCGGCATACACAAAAACTAGTCAACGAAATTTCGGCTAAATATCGCTCCTCCCTCGAATTGGCTTCTAGCATTGGGGAAGCGCAAAAGGACTGCAAGATTATTTTTACCGTAGGTGCAGAGGAGCAAACTGTGGAGGTTAATGAACTTGCTAAGCCAACAATTATCATCGATGTATCCTTTCCTAGAAATGGAAATGGATTGATGAGCTGTAAAGAGGCATTAGTCATAGATGCAGGGATGGTTTCTCTGGCAGGAAGGTCATTAAATGTCTCAGGATTCTACCCCAATAAAGCCCTTCCCTGTCTTACCGAACTCATTATTTTGTCATTAGAAGAAAGAAAAGAGGATTACTCTCTAGGTAGAAACCTAACATTAAGAAAAGTTGAAGAAATTGGGGCATTGGCTCAGAAATATGGTTTTGTAGTTGATACCCTCTACAGTTTTGGTGAGCCTATAAATATGGAGCATTTACCCCATTTCAAGGATGTATTTAATAATTCATGAGGTTAGTAAGTGAATATGGATGATATATTACTCCGGTTTCATGAAATATGTGAGAATAGGTATGAAATCCCCAAACAGCTAAAATCAGAGAACCACAAAAAGGTGTTTGGCTATTTTTGCACCTACTTTCCTGCGGAATTGATTCATGCTGCTGGAATGCTATCAATCAGGATTTTAGGTGACAGGAGGAGACCAACCTATGCCGAAGCTCACCTTCCATCCTTTGGCTGCTCCTTTGTTAGGAGTGCCCTGGATTTAGGTTTAAGAGGGGCTTTAGATTATTTAGATGGTGTTATTTTCTTCCATACCTGTGATTCAAATCGAGTCCTTTCCGATGTTTGGCGCCAGAATTTTAAAGACCAGTTTATAGCCAATGTCATCTTCCCGGTTAAATTAAATGATCGCCGCTCCAATAAATTTTTGCTCCAGGAGCTAAAGTCTTTTAAGAGCAGGTTGGAGAAATACCTGGGGATATCTATTAAAAGGGACAAATTATGGGAGAGCATTCAAATTTATGAGAAAAACAGGGATTTACTAAAAGAGGTCTACCAGTGGCGTGAAAAAAACCCGGGAATACTCCGAGGAAGTGATATTTTGAATATGGTCATCTCTAGTATGGTGATACCAAAAGAAGAGCACAATAAATTGCTAGAGGAACTGATATCCCGGCTCAATGGGAATAAATTGCCTCAAAGAGAAACAGAGGAATCAGCTAAGGTTGTCCTGTCAGGAAACATTTGTGCTTTTCCTGATATTATCGATGTGATCGAAGAGTCTAAAGCTTCGGTTGTCAATGACGACCTTTGCACCGGCTCTCGTTACTTCTTAGATTATGCCGATAATATGCACAATGTAAGGAGAGACGGAGACCCTCTAGTCTATATTGCGAGAAGATATCTGGGTAAATCCCCCTGCCCTATTAAATATAATTCAGAATTCAGCAGGGAGCAAGCCATTTTAGATATGGTGGAAAAGAGTAAAGCCGATGGAGTAATATTTTTAGTGCTACGCTCATGCGACCCTTGTTCCTTCGATTATCCTCTGCTAAAGGAAGCCCTAGATGAAAAAGGCTACCCAAGTCTATTAATCGAATATGACCAACAAACAAGCTCCTTCGGGGCAATTCGAACTCGAGTAGAGGCATTTGTTGAAATGGTTAAAGGATTTTAGCCAAATGATTAGAGAGAAAAGAAGGACACACCATAATAGGTTAAAAAGCACTATTATCCTTAATGAATACCTGCTTCGGTATTACAAAGAACTGGCTAATGCCCACAAAGATGGGAAATTGGTAGCTTGTGTAAGTTTGGGATTCCCCAGTGAGATTCTTTATGCCTTTGACATCATTCCTATGTATCCTGAAAATCACGCTGCTCTATACCCCACTTTTGGAAATACAGGGGAGACTCTCAGCAAGGTGGAAACAAAAGGGTGGGCTACTGGTATCTGCTCCCATATTAAGATTGGTCTTGGTGCTCTTCTTTATGATTTACAGCTCGATCTCAGGCTTCCCAAGCCAGATATGGTAATTAGTAGTTCCAACATCTGCAAGTCTATGATTAAATCCTCCGAAGTAATAAGCAAGTCTCTCAATATCCCTCATTTCTTGTTAGACATTCCTTTTGCTGCTGAATCTACCCCTCCTTCATATCACATTCAATACGTTGTCGATCAATATAAGGATATGATTTTGTTTTTAGAAAGAGCTACCGGTAAGTCTTTAAACTACAAGAAGCTTCAGGAGGTCTTAAAATTATCTGCTCAAGCTTTTAGGCTTTGGAGAGAAATCCTTGACCTATCTGCAAATATTCCAACTCCTATGGATGCTCTGGATGCACAGATTCATATTTTTCCTTTAATGAGTTTAAGAGGCACCACTACTGCAGTGGAATATTACCATATCCTTCGTGATGAACTATCGGATCGGGTTAAAAAGGGGATTGGCGCAATCAGTGATGAAAAATATCGCTTGCTGTGGGACTACATGCCCATCTACCATGAAATGAATTTCTTCTCCAGAATTCTATCTGAAGGAGGGGCTTCTATCGTCATCAACACCTTCCTCTTCCCCCTTTCAGATAAAAGCGCTTCTGAAAAGCATATTAGTTGGAATATCCCCCTTTTTAGAAAAGCCTATACTAATAAAATAATGCTTAGGGCGCTAGCCAAGGATTTTATAGGGCTTTATCCAAGCACAAGCCTGCGACAAAGGGTTCAAACTATAAAAAGTATCGTGGAGAAGTTTTCCATCGATGGGATTATTATTCACTGTAACCAAACTTGTAAGCCACAGTCATTGCTACAATATGAAATGAAAAACATCATTAAAACAGAGTTGGGCGTCCCATGTCTGGTAATAGCGGGGGATTGTCTAGACCCACGTCTTCTCTTATCCAAAGAACAAATGACTACAAGGGTTGAGACATTTTTAGAGAACCTCCCTTCTAAAAAAGCGGGGTGAATTTTGAAATTCCTGAGGTTATAAGGAGAGTTTAATCCATGCGGTTCATGTTTGTTGATCGAATTACCAAAATTGAGAACGGGAAAATGGCAAGTGGTGTGAAGAATCTGGCGATGAGCGAGGACTATTTTGAGCACCATTTCCCCCTTTTCCCTGTAATGCCTGGGGTATTAATGTTAGAGGCTATGATCCAACTTAGCGGTTGGTTAGTCTTATATTCCACTGAATTCAAATTTTTTGGTCTGTTATCAAGTTTATACGATGCTAAGTTCAGGCGTTCTGCTCAGCCAGGCGATAGTTTAGAAATTCAAGTAGCGTGGATTGAAAGAACGAATACTGGCATAGTTTTCCAAGGTAAGGTCCTGGCGGGAGCGGAAATAATTGCCCAAGCAAGGTTTGAGGATAAATTGGTCGAGATAGAGCAAGATGAGGAAAGGGCGTCTCTGGAAAGGCTGTACCACTTCCTAACTACCAGATTTGGAGGAAATTAGATGAGACGGCGTGTTGTTATCACCGGACTAGGGTGCCTAACCCCGCTGGGAAACGATGTTACCACTACCTGGAATAACCTGCTAAAAGGCACTTCAGGTGTTGATTATATCACCCATTTTGATGCCTCAACCTTCCCAAGCAAGATTGCAGGGGAAGTTAAGCAATTTGACCCTACCACTATTGCTATCGATGAGAAGTTGCTAAAGTACACAAGCCGAGTTTCCCAAATTGGGATTGCAGCCGCTCTTATGGCAATTGAAGATGCTGGCTTGGTTACCGAAAAATTAGACCCCACAAGGATAGGGGTCTCAGTGGGAGCCTCGGGAGAGTATCCAGACCTTAAGCGGTTGAGTTATTATCATCACTTCAGGGGAAACGGGGGATGGGATTACAAAGTTTTTGCAGACTCTGCTCACATCCCCTCTACTTGGGTTTTTCAAAGGTCACCTCACACTGTATCTTGCGTAATAGCAAAGTCATCTAAGGTCTCAGGTCCTAATATTACAACCCACACTGCCTGCGCTTCAGGGTCTCATGCCATTGGACAGGCTTTCAGAATAATAGAGAGAGGAGATGCTGAGGTAATGATTGCCGGGGGCACCGATGCCATAGCCAGTCCTTTGTGGGTTGCAGCCTTTGCCTTGCTGGGAGCCCTCTCTAGTCGACAAATTGAACCGCAAAAAGCTTCACGACCATTCGATGCAATGAGGGATGGCTTCGTAATAGCAGAGGGGGCGGGAATGTTAATACTTGAGGAACTAGGCTTTGCACTGGAGAGAGGAGCAAAAATTTATGCTGAAATGGTGGGTTATGGCACCTCTTCCAACGCATTTAGAGTAACCGATTCCCCCTCGGATGGCGCCACCATTAAGTTAGCGATGGAAAGAGCGATAGATGATGCAGGAATCATCAGCGATGATATTCAATACATTAATGCTCATGGCACCTCCACCCCGCAAAACGACATTGCCGAAACAGCAGCTATAAAGAGTCTCTTTGGTGAATACGCTTACGAAATACCTATAAGTTCCATTAAATCAATGACAGGTCACCTGATTTCTGCTGCTGGAGGAGTGGCAATGCTTAGCACTACTTTAACGGTTAAAGAAGGTCTTATCCCGCCCACGATTAACTATGAGTATCCAGACCCCAACTGTGACCTTGATTATGTGCCCAATAAGATGAGGGCGAAGGAGGTAAATTATGCCCTCGTCAATGCTTTCGGTTTCGGAGGACAAAACGCCTGCATAGTTTTGAAGAGATTTATGAGATGAGATTCCAGCTAGTAGATAAAATATTGAGATTTGACAAAAACAAGTCAATAGTTGGGGTAAAGGGTGTCTCTTTGGAAGCAAATGACCTTGTTCCCTTTCCTCAGGGGTCTCTTGTTTACCCGGTAACTTTATGCCTTGAATCTCTAGCTCAGCTAGGCGGTTGGCTTACTACTGCTTCGCTAGACTTTGTTTGTCTCCCAGTCTTGGGAATAATTAGTCAGGCAGAGGTGTATAAAGAAGCTAGAGTTGGGGATAACCTCCTAGTGAAAGCAGAGTTAATCGATCTTTCAGATGAAGCTTCAGTGATAAAGGGTGAGATACGGAGGGATGAGGTTCTTATAATAAAGGTTAAACGAGTAGTATATGGCTTGGTAAAGATAGAGGACAAAAGGTTTATTGAGGGGCAGAAGAGGATGTTTCAGCTCCTTCTCAAAGATGGATTAATGGATGATTAAGGACGAAAGAAAAATGGAAACAGATAGGCGAGTAGTTATAAGTGGGTTGGGCTTAGTCACTCCAGCAGGCTTAACCCCCGAAGATAACTGGAGGAAGATAATTAGTGGTCAAACTACAATCAAAAGGTTAACCCTTGCCAAGGATAATTTCCCTGTAAGGTTAGGCAGTGAGATTGAAGGCTTTAATCCTAAACATTATGTCAAGAATCGAAAAAATTTGAGATTTTTTAGGAAAGATGTTCGATTCTGTTTAGCTAGTGCTAAGCTTGCTTACGAAGATAGCAAGCTAGACCCTTCAACAATTGATCCCTCCCAGGTAGGCTTATATGTGGGAAGTGGAGAACCGCAAACCGAGTATGACAGTTTCTTCCCATCCTTGGATTGTTCATTAGATAAAGATGGCTATTTAGACTATAAAAAATTTGGCTCCCTAGGATTGCAACACATTTACCCTCCCTTTGTACTTTTGGACCTTTTTAATAACGGCTTCTGTTACTTGTCTATAGATCAGGGGATTACCGGGATAAATAGTAATTTCACCACTGGTGCCTCAGCTGGTCATGCTATTGGAGAGGCATTCAAAGCTATTCAAAGAGGGGATGTGGATATTGCAATAGCAGGGGGGCACGATTCACTTTTATTGTTTGAAATCTGCTTCTTGTATTCAGCAACTGGCATGCTTACCCCCGAAGAAGATCCCTTCAACGCTATGAAGCCCTACAGCGCTTCAAGGGATGGCTTTGTCCCGGGAGAGGGTGCGGGATTCATTATCCTTGAAAGTTTGAGAAATGCGCTGGAAAGGAATGCTCCCATTAGAGGAGAGATTGTAGGATATAGTTGTAATTGTGACTCTAACGATGACTTATTGGACCCTGATCCCAACGGAGAAGGGTTATCCTATGCTATAGATGCTGCCTTAAAGGATGCAAAAATAGAGCCAGGGCAAGTTGACTACATTAATTCGGAAGGAAATGCCACATTGAAAAATGACTTAAGTGAAACAAGGGCATTTAAGAAGGTCTTTGGTAACAAAGCCTATAATATCCCGATTAGCACTGTTAAACCTGTTATCGGTCACTTGGGAGCTGCTGCCAGTGCTGTGGAGTTCATCATTACCACCCTAGCATTACAAAAAGGGATTGCCCCGCCAACTATCAACTATATTGGCGGAGACTCTGAATGTGACCTCGATTATGTGCCCAATCATTACCGAGCCAAGGAGATGCAATATGCAATTTCGGTAAATAAAGGGCTTGGGGGGCAGAATTGCGTTTTTATTTTGAAGAAATACCCACCAAGCTAACGGGGGGGCTTTTGGGTTTGCTGCTTAAAAAGGGGGTTCCTGTAGTTCATCTCGAATTTCAAACAGGGGGAAGAAAGTGAGGGCTTTGATATTGAGCTTGGTGGCAATATGCGCATACATGATTCATTTTTGGTGGGATGCCCCGGTTTGGACGGTACTTTGGCTCATATCAGGCACTTGTAGTATAGCCTCCATCTACGACGGGATAATCACGAGGATTACTACAGATAATAAGGATAGGAAGGCAATGGCATCTGCCGCGGCAGCTATAGGGTGCTTGATGCTATTGGGGATAACTCTGAGCGCGATATTCCTCTTTGTTCCATCAATAAAGTAAAGAGGGGATCGCCTCAAGGGTAACCTCGACCTTTTCAGCATTCTCACTAGTAGAAGCAATTGCTGGCATAGCTTCTGAGAAAGGCTAGCCAAAGGAGGGATGATAAAGATTCTCTTAGTACAACCGAATAGCAATGAGCAGACGGTTGGATTCACCTCCATGATCCGGTCTGAGCCCCTAGCCCTGGAGATCATTGCTGCCGCAGTACCTGAGCACGAGGTTAAAATCCTGGACCTCCGTGTCGATGCCTCACTCGCTGACACCTTGTCCTCCTTCGAGCCCGACTTAGTAGGGGTCACAGGATACACCACCGATGTCCCGAGGATGCGCCAAATCTGCCGCGAAGTGAAATCTTACCATCGAGGCATCACCGTGCTCGGTGGCTACCATGCTACTCTGTGTCCCCAGGACTTTGACTACGACTTCATCGATGTCATCGTCCTTGGCGAGGGAGAGATAGCCTTCAAGGAATTGGTTTCCGCTTTGGTCGAAAAGCGTGACCTCAGCGAAGTCGACGGCATAATCTACCGCCAACAAGGACGGCAGGTAGCAACCAAACCACGAGACCTAATTGCTGATCTGGATGATTTACCACTGCCTGCTCGTTACTTAACAGACCACTATCGTTCTCACTATCACTTTCAGTTCTGGGGAAACCCTTACATCGTTGAAACGGCACGGGGTTGTCCTTACCGCTGCACCTTCTGTGCCGTCTGGAAATTTCACCGTGGCAAATGCCGTTTCAGAACGCCGGAAAGCATCCTTAAAGAGCTAGAAACCATCCCTTCACGAATCATCTGCTTTGTTGATGATAATTTCCTGCAAGACACAAGGCGGGCGGAAAGACTCTACGAGCTGGTCAAGAATAACGGGAATCAGGCACAGTACTGGATACAGGCTCGCTCTGACAGCATTGTGAAACGCCCGGATATTATAAAGAAGTGGGCTGAGATTGGGCTTGACTCGGTTCTTATCGGCTTCGAGAAGTTCAGTGATGAGGAACTAGCCAGCCTCAACAAGGAGAGCTCGGTCAGAGCCAATGAGAAAGCAGCCCACATCCTGCAAGATAACGAGATAGATATATGGGGGATGTTCATCGTCGATCCCCAATGGACGAAACCCGACTTCGATGCCTTGATCGATTACGTGCACAGCTTAAAGATCAGCTTTCCAACCTTCACCATCCTGACTCCCCTTCCCGGCACCGCCTTCTTCCAGGAGAAGCTGAAGGAGCTCACCACCTTAAACTATGAGGTCTTCGATTTATTGCACTCTGTGCTCCCTACCAAGCTCCCTATCGAGGAATTCTACTCCAACATGGCCAGGCTCTACAAAAGTACCACCCTGGACTTGTACGATGTGGAGCAGCGGGTCAAGTCGGGGCGCATTCCACTCTCTTCCCTACCACGAATAAGGAAGATCTTGAGAGATGTGACCAATCCCCAGACTTACTTGAGGGGTCTCTAACGACAATACAATGCGGAATGGAGGTGAAGATGGGAAAAGATGATGTATTTGAGAGGGTTAAAACGATAATAGCTAATACTCTGGAATTAGAGGATGAGGATGAAATAAATTTGGATTCTTCACTAATTGATGACCTGGGAATCGAATCTGTTGATCTTGTTAATATTAGTGCCAAGATTGAAGAGGAATTCGACATTGAAATAGCCGAGGGTGAGTTATGGAGCTTTGGTGGGATTTTTGCAGACGAGGGTAATGTGAAAGAGGGGAAGATTACCAAACAAGGTATAAAACTCTTGTGGGAAAGATTTCCCCAGGATGATTTTCGAGAGGTTAAGCCGGGAACCACTGTAGCAGATATATTAAGCTTAATCAAAGTTAAATTCATCGTCAACTATATCTGCCACAAGACAGCCTAGCAAGCATTAAAAAGAGATGTATTCACCTGCTGGAATTGGGATTGACTTGATCAAAGTAAGCAAAGTTCAGAGTCTTCTTTCTGGGCACGAGAGGCCTTTAAGGTGGATCTTTACTTTAGCGGAAATAGAATACTGCCAAAAGAAGCCTCATCAATTTCAACATTTTGCAGCTAGATTCGCTGTTAAAGAAGCTATGTTTAAAGCCCTGGGAACTGGGTGGGATAAAGAAATTAAATGGACAGATATAGAAGTAGTGAAAGATGAAATGGGAAAGCCGAAGATTAATTTATATGGAAAAGCGAAGGAAATGGCAGAAAAGATAAACATTAGAGACATATTGGTTTCGCTGTCTCACTGCTCAGATTATGCTATTGCTCAAGTAATCTTAGTATCAGATGGAGTCGATGGCTTAAAGCCATTCAAGTAGAGATACAGAAAGGGGGCTGTTTCCAGTGGACTATTTCTTCACCGAGCAGCAGCAGATGCTTAAAAGCCTGGCAAGGAAAATTGCCGAGGAAAAGGTGCTACCTGTGCGTGCAGAACTCGACGAGAAAGAGGAATTCCCTTGGGCTATAATGGAGGAACTGGCTGATGTCGACATGTTTCGAATTTTTATACCGGAGGAGTATGGTGGAGTGGGTGGGGGGTGCCTTGATTTATGCCTTGTAATAGAGGAAATCAGCCGGGTGTGCAGTGGGGTTGCCATCAGCTATGCCGCCAACGCCCTAGGATGTTATCCCATACTGGCGTATGGGACGCCAGAGCAAAAGCAAAGGTATCTCCCCGATATTGCTGACGGGAAGAGGCTGGCTGCCTTTGCCATTACTGAGTCGGAAGCTGGTAGCGATGTTAGTGCTATTCAGACATCAGCAATCAGAGGAAAGAATGGCTATTTGCTCAACGGCAGCAAGCATTTCATCACCAACGGTGGAGAGGCGGAAATTTATATAGTGATTGCCATCACTGATAAGACAGCAGGTGATGCCAGCGCCTTCATCGTAGAACGAGGCACCCCGGGCTTTTCTTTCGGCAAGAAAGAGAGAAAAATGGGTATCCGCTGCTCTGCTACCAGGGAACTTATCTTTGAAGATTGCCAGATACCCAAAGAGAACCTCCTCAGCAAAGAGGGCATGGGTTTTCTTATAGGGGCGAGAGCCTGGGACCAGTCGCGTCCGGGGATAGGAGCTCAAGCAGTGGGAATCGCCCAAGGGGCACTGGAGGAGGCGGTTGCCTATGCCACAAGCCGAATACAGTTCGGTCGCCCCATTTCCTCTCTTCAGGTTATCCAGCATTTGCTAGCCGACATGGCTACGGAGCTAGAGGCAGCTAGGCTTCTAGTCTATGCTGTGGCAAGAACAATTGACGCCGGCGCCAAGCGTTTTGAAGAAGAATCAGCCATGGCTAAACTGTTCGCCTCAGAGATGGCTATGAGGGTGACCACCGAGGTAGTGCAGATTTTTGGTGGGATTGGCTATATGCGTGACTACCCTGTGGAGAAGATGATGCGCGACGCCAAAATCACTCAAATCTATGAAGGCACAAATCAGATTCAGAGAAATGCTATTGCTTCTGGGTTACTAAGGAGAAGGGCGAAGCGAAAATGAATCTTTCTAACAGGGTCGCCATAGTCACCGGAAGCGGGAGAGGTATCGGTCGAGCCATAGCTCTAAGGTTAGCACAACATGGAGCCAGCATCATAGTTAATGATGTCCTCCCTTCCTCAGCAGAGGAGGTTGCCCAGGAAATTAAAGCGGGGGGAGGGGAGGGCATTGCTTGTGGAGCCGATGTGAGCCAGTCACAGGATGTATCCAGGCTAGTGAAGACAGCGATTTCCAGTTACGGTAAGGTGGATATCCTGGTGAACAACGCCGGCATCACCTGTGATGGTCTTCTGGTGGAAATCTCAGATTCTGATTGGGATCGGGTGCTGAACATCAACTTGAAGGGGGCGTTTCTGTGTACCAGAGGAGTGTTATGGCACATGATTAGGCAACGGTGGGGTCGGATCATTAACATCGCCAGCATTGTAGCTTTAGTTGGCAATGCGGGGCAAGCTAACTATGCCTCAGCTAAAGCGGGACTGGTGGCTTTGACCAAGACCACTGCCAGGGAGATTGCCTCTCGAGGCATCACAGCTAATGCCGTTGCCCCTGGATTTATCGATACTGAGATGACCCGGAAGCTAAGCGAGAGCCTGAGACAAGAGATAATAAAGCAGATCCCTATAGGTTACTTCGGCTTGTCCGAAGATGTGGCTCAGGCAGTTGCCTTCCTCGCCTCCGAAGAGGCGCGATATATAACAGGTCAGGTGCTAAATGTGGATGGTGGGGTGGTGATGGTATGACTCCAAATACCTTCTTCGGCACCATAACTTCGACCTGCACGGGTGCTACCAAAAACAGCAATTGGAACCCAACTTGACTTTATCACCTTGCACGTCATTGCGATGACCCCGATTTATCGGGGGATGAAGCAATCGATAAAAAGGGATTGCTTCGCTTCGCTCGCAATCAACCATGCCAATTATTGGCGCCACGAAGCATGAAAATGGATGTGCCAGGTGCCGTTCGTGGTGAGCCTGTCGAACCCACGAGCAGGCCCTTCGACAAGCTCAGGGCGAACGGATCAAGGGGTATTTTTATAACAATGACAGGTAGGATTATTAAACAACCTCCAACCTTGCCTCTTGCACTTACCCCGATGTAGTGCGACCCTTTAGGGTCGCCTTTCCGTAGCGAGGCTAAAGCCTCGCGCTACATTCTTAAACAATCTTATTCCCCCGCTTGTTCTATTTGGCAGGAGAAGTGTGATAGAATAGTGTCAGCATTTTATAGAAGGAGGATTGAATTTTGGGTGAACGGATCTTTATTGGGGCAGCCTGGCCCTATGCCAATGGTTCTCTGCACCTGGGGCATATCGCTGGTGTCTACCTGCCAGCAGACATCTTTGCTCGTTACCATCGTGCCAAGGGCAATGAGGTGCTTATGGTTTCAGGCAGCGACCAGCATGGCACTCCCATAACCTTCCGTGCTGAACAACTGGGCAAGAAACCCCTTGAGATTGCCACCGAGTATCACCGTGAATTTCTGGACTGCTGGGAGAGGTTGGGCATTAGCTTTAACCTTTTCACTTCCACCCACACCCAAAATCATACTCAGGTTGCCCAAGATTTTTTCCTTACATTACTAAACAAGGGCTATATCTACCAGACTATTGTGTCTCTACCTTACTGCCCCCATTGCCAGCGTTACTTGCCTGACCGCTATATAGAGGGGGAATGCCCCTATTGTGGTTCCAAAACGCGAGGCGACCAGTGTGATGGGTGTGGTAAGCCAATTATTAATCCCCTGGATTTGATCAAGCCTCACTGCCAGCTATGTGGCAGCACCCCTCAGGCTAAGGATTCAGAGCACTTCTTCCTCCGCTTGAGCGCCTTCAGAGATAAGCTTCTCAACTGGGTAAAGCAGCAGGAGCACTGGAGACCCAATGTTCTCCATTTCACCCTCGGTCTCCTTAAGGAAGGACTAAAGGATCGAGCTATAACTCGGGATATAGACTGGGGGGTAGCAATACCACAGCCTGGCTTTGAAAACAAGCGTCTCTATGTTTGGTTTGAGGCAGTTATCGGCTATCTCTCAGCAACCAGGGAGTGGTCCAAACTGCATGGCAATGAGGAGAGATGGAGGTCTTTCTGGCAAGGGGAGGTTAAGAGCTACTACTTTATCGGAAAGGATAATATCCTATTCCACACTATCATCTGGCCAGCAATGCTAATGGGATATGGAGGGCTAAACCTCCCTTATGATGTGCCAGCCAATGAGTTCCTCACTCTTGAAGGTAAGCAGTTTTCCACCAGCCGCAATTGGGCTGTTTGGCTGCCCGATTACCTTGAGCGCTATCACCCTGACCCTTTGAGATACTTGTTATCAGCCAATATGCCTGAGATGGGTGACACCGATTTCTCCTGGAGGGAGTTTGTCCGCCGCAATAATGATGAGCTGGTGGCTACTTATGGAAACCTGGCGCATCGTGTCCTCACCTTTGTTCATCGTAACTTCAATGGCAGTGTGCCCATCCCCGGTGAAATTGACGCAGCAAGCCAGGCACTCCTCCACAAGGTGGAGGCTACTTTTGACTCTGTAGATAACCTCCTCTATCGATGCCATTTTAGGGAGGGGATCAAGGCAGCAATGTCCCTGGCTCAAGAGACGAATCGCTATCTGGAAGAGAAATCTCCCTGGAAGACAGTCAAGAAGGAGCCAGAATCCTGTGCCACTGCTATCTATGTTTCCTTATGGGCAATCTCCAGTCTTAAGACCATGCTATATCCATTCTTACCCTTCAGTTCACAGAAGCTTCATCTCCTTCTTGGTTCCAAAGGTTTGGTTGAGGAAGAGGGATGGGCTGTTCACCCCCTTTCCTCAGGACAAAAGCTGCCACCTCCAGAACCACTATTTATCAAGTTAGACGAAGGGGTAGTGATAGAGAAAGCCGCCATCTAGGGAGATAAAGCGACTACTTGCGGCGCTCTACTACATGGCTTGCTAGGCTGACCAAGGAACTATAGGCAGCATTGTGGGGTAGATGCTCCAGGCAGAGGCATGCTTGAGAGCAGAATTGCTGAGCGATACTGTAACACTCCTCAAGGATGGAGGGGTCGAGAATAATCTCCATAGCCGACCTAAGATCGTCTTGACTGTGGGTGCTGAATACCTTACTTATGGGGTTATCTTCAGGGTAGCGTTCTAGAGCAAGCAGCGCAGGTAAGGTGAGAATGCCATGAAGCAAGTCACTGCCCACAGGCTTACCCATTCTCTCCTCCATACCAATCACATCCAGGATATCGTCCACAATCTGGAAGCCCATCCCTAAATTGTAACCGTAGCTCTTGAGGGATTGCACCACTTCCTCCGGTGCCTCACTCAACACCGCCCCAGATTCAGCAGCCATAGACAAGAGGCAGGATGTCTTATCTCCGATTCTGCGGAAGTAATGCTGCCTGGTTTGCTTTAAGTCAAAGGGGTTAAGGGTTTGGCTAATCTCACCGCTTGACATCTCCATAAGGGTTTGACCAAAGATTCTCATCACCCTGATGTTTCCTATGTGGGTGGTTATGTAAGCTGAGGTAGCAAAAAGATAATCCCCCAGCAGCACCGCAGTATGGTCATCCCAAAGGCTATTTACTGTGGGTTTACCCCGACGCCAAAGGGAGGCGTCAATGCTATCATCATGAACCAGGGCAGCAGTATGCAACAGCTCTACAGCAGCAGCCATAGGAAGCAATGCTTCAGGGTCATAGTGATAAAATTTGCCCGCTAACAAGGTCAAAGCGGGGCGAATCCGTTTGCCAGGCTTTAAAACATGGTTCACTAGCTCTGCTACTTCAGGGGGAGCCTCCCTTGCTACCTGAAACAATTCCTCCTCTAACTGGAGTATCTCTGGTTTGATGGGTTCATAAATTGACTCAATAGACAAAAGCCCTCCCAAATTGCTCGCTTACCTTAGAAGCATCCATCTTGCAATGACTTTTTAATGCCCTAATATCACAAAGTTCAGAGTCTTAGGAAGCAGATACTTCTTGGTCGGAAGATGAGGGAACAGGTTCATTGAATAGTTTCGCCAATTCCTCGCCCTCAACGGTCTCCACAGCTATCAAGTGCTTAGCGATTTGCTCCAGCTTCCCCTTATTCTGGGTAAGGATTTCCACAGCTTGGTTGTGGGCTCGCTCGATGAGGTTATGAACCTCTCCGTCGATCTCTTGGGCAACCTTCTCACTGTAGTCCCGCTCCTCAGTGATCTCCTTGCCCAGAAAGACCAGCTCCTGCCTGCGACCGAAGGTGCGTGGTCCTAGTTTATCGCTCATACCATATCTGGTTACCATGGTGCGAGCCAGCTTAGTAGCCCGCTCAATGTCATCCACAGGACCAGTAGTCATCTCATCAAAGATAAGCCCCTCAGCAGCGTGACCGCCGAGTAAAACAGTAAGCATATCATTAAGCTGAGAGCGGGTGGAGATATAGCGATCCTCGGTGGGTAAAAGCCTAGTATAGCCCCCCATCGCTCTGCGGGTGATGATGGACACCTTGTGCACTGGGTCAGCGTGAGGGAGCTTTCTGGCTACCAAGGCATGCCCCGCCTCATGGTAGGCAGCTATTTCCTTCTCCCTTTGGCTTATTATCCTGCTCTTCCTCTCTGGTCCGGCAATAACGCGGTCAATAGCGTCCTCAAACTCAAACAAGCCGATGGTATTCTTGTCCCGCCTTACCGCTAAAATGGCTGCCTCATTAACCAAGTTAGCCAAGTCAGCGCCACTGAATCCAGGTGTTTGCTTTGCCACGATGCCCAGGTCGACTCCCTCATCCAATGGCTTACCTCTGCTATGGACATCAAGTATAGCCTTTCTGCCATTGATATCTGGGTTATCTATAACTACCTGCCGATCGAAACGCCCAGGACGAAGCAAAGCTGGGTCTAATATATCAGGTCGGTTAGTAGCAGAGATGACAATAACATTGGTATCGGTATCAAAGCCGTCCATCTCCGCCAGGATTTGATTTAAGGTCTGCTCTCTCTCATCATGCCCCCCTCCTAATCCGGCACCCCGATGACGACCTACAGCATCAATTTCATCAACGAAAACGATGCACGGGGAATTGCGCTTGGCTTGGTCAAATAGGTCCCTTACCCTAGAGGCTCCCACCCCAACAAACATCTCCACAAACTCACTACCACTGATGGAATAGAAAGGCACCTCCGCCTCCCCAGCAACAGCCCGAGCCAATAAGGTCTTGCCTGTTCCAGGTGGACCCATCAGAAGCACCCCCCGCGGGATACGAGCACCTAGAGCTAGGAACTTCTGAGGGGACTTAAGAAACTCTACCACCTCCTGAAGTTCTTGCTTTGCCTCATCCACCCCGGCTACATCCGCAAAGGTGACGGTAGGTTTGTTGGTACCAACAACCCTGGCTCGGCTACGGCTGAAGTTAAAGGCTTGACTGCTCGCCCCCTGAGCCCCACGCAGCAAGAACCAGAATAGGGCGATGATAAAAAGCAGCGGCAGGAAGTTAATCAGTAACCCACCCCAGTTAACCCCGCTTGGCGGGTTATAAGTTATGTTATCCAAAACAACCGAACCTTCGGGGACGCCCCTGCTTGTAAGAGCGTTTTTAAGGTCTTCACCGGATTCTACAGCGTAGTTGCACTTCAGTAACTCCGTCTTCCCATCTGAATCGAAGACAGTAATAGAAGTATCATCATGCTTGATTCTAACTGTACCGATGGGAGCGATCGTTGTTCCATCTATGGTTATGGCTTCCTCCCTAGCTAAAGCTGCTACCTGACCTATTGTTCCCTCTGGCACCTCTTCTCCCTTAGGCAAGAAGGTGAGGACTAATGCCCCTATTGCTACCAAGATGAGCAAATAAAGAAGAATACGCCTATGCTGTTTCTTCATTACAAAAATATTATATCAAAAAAAGTGCCAATAGTAAAATAGCCCAGAGGATGTTCAACAATTCTACCTGTCATTCATAGGGGGAAGAATCTGGAGACCCTTCCCCTTCACTTTGTTCAGGGTCAGGGTGACAACTAGCCAATCTAAGCAAAGAGGATTGTATTTTGGAGTCAAGTGGTGTATACTACTTCCCAGTGCATACCTAGGTTCAACAGGGGCGAATCCTATAGGAAAGGAGGTTTAATCACAAGGATGCCTATTCTCGGCATCAAAGCCTCTAGCAATTTGAGAACGGTCTTGAGCCGCAAATTGCATCCAGAATCGGGGATGCTCAATTACTTAGTGAGGAGGTTTCACAATGGCTTTAGCGGACAAGACCTTAACTTGCGCGGATTGTGGTAGACAGTTCATCTTTACCACCGCAGACCAAGAATATTATGCCTCTCGAGGATGGGAACACGAGCCTAACCGTTGTCCTGAGTGCCGAGCTACTAGGCGAAGGGAAAGGGATAGCAGCAGAGGTAATAGCTATCCACGAAGGATGTACCCGGCTACTTGTGCCGCCTGTGGTAAGGAGACTGAGGTTCCCTTTGAGCCTAGGGGCGACCGACCTGTCTATTGTAGCGACTGCTTTGTCAAGATGAAAGGAAGTCGCTAACCCTTTGTAAATATGAACCTTGGTGTGTGCAAGCTCAAGCTTCGCTTGCCTGAAAATCATACCCTCAAGGATAAGCGACGGGTATTGAAATCCGTCATCGCCCGAGTGAGAAACAATTATAATGTTTCCATTGCTGAGGTTGATGACCAAGACCTGTGGCAATTGGCTACATTAGGGATAGCTTGTGCTAGCAATAGTGCCCAGCAGGTCAGTGAGGTGCTATCAGAGGTGGTGGACTTTATCAGCCAGAGCAGGCTCGATGCGGAGATTTTGGATTACGAGATCGAGGTTATACCTTTCTCATTGTAGAGATGGATACCCTAGCCTTCGTCCCTCATGTTAAAGGTTTACCTTCCTACAAGAACCAGATAGTTCATGCTGAATACCTGCCACCAAAAGAGGCAAGCTACGGAAAATTAGAAAAGCCCTTGCATTCATCATTAGAGTTGGCGCTGAAGAGGGCAGGCATATCGGCTTTATATAGCCACCAAGCAGCGGCAGTAAATACCGCTTCCTCAGGAAAGAATGTTATGGTGGTTACTCCAGCGGCTAGTGGCAAGACCTTATGCTATAACCTGCTGGTGCTCCAAGCCATCTTAACTGAAAAGGGAAGTCGTGCTCTCTATCTCTTCCCCACCAAAGCTCTAGCCCAGGATCAGTTGCGCAGCTTGAGTGAACTCGCCTCCTCGCACCCCATAAGGTATGCTACCTTCGATGGCGATACCCTTCAGCAGGAAAGGGGGCAGATAAAAAGGGCAGCTCAGATTGTGCTCACCAATCCAGATATGCTTCATCTGGGCATTCTACCCCATCACCAATCCTGGGCAAGGTTTTTCCGCCGGCTGAGGTATGTAGTGATTGATGAAACCCATATCTACCGAGGTGTTTTTGGCTCCCATGTGGGCAATACCTTACGAAGGTTGAGGCGTGTTTGTTCACTCTATGATGCCAATCCGCAATTTATCTGCTGCTCTGCCACGATAGCCAATCCAAAGGAGCACATCGAGAGGCTGGTAGGTTTACCCTTTGAGGTGATTGATAGGGATGGCTCCCCTCACGGGGGGAAGGAATTTATTCTGTGGAACCCCCCCATCATCGACGAAGCCAAATCAACCCGCCGCAGCAGCAACACCGAAGCCTCCTTCCTCTTTGCTGAGTTGGTGCGCCAGGGCATCCGCACCCTCACCTTTGCCCGAACCCGAAAGCTGACCGAGCTTATTTATAACTACTCTAAGCAACAATTAGCTGAGCCGCTGACTGATAGAATCAAGCCTTACCGGGCTGGCTATCTCCCTGAGGAGAGACGCCAGATAGAGCAAGAGCTTTTCCAGGGTCAACTCCTGGGGGTGGTGACTACTACAGCACTGGAGCTCGGGATAGATATTGGCGATTTGGAGGCTACGGTCCTTACCGGCTACCCAGGGAGTATAGCTAGTACCTGGCAGCAAGCTGGTCGCAGTGGAAGAAGGGAAGGAGACTCTTTGAGCTTCCTTATTGGCTTGGATAATCCCCTTGACCAGTATTTTATGCATCATCCTGAATCCCTTTTCCATAAAAATTTTGAGAATGCCTTGACCAACCCCGATAACCTTCAAGTACTAAAGTCCCATATTTTATGCTCTGCTTGGGAACAGCCTCTGACCCAGGCTGACGAGCAGTTTTTTGGAGCCAGCTTTTCCAGAGCCATAGCGGAACTAGAAGAAGAGAATAAGCTTAGGGCTCAAGGGGGACGATGGTATCTTATGCCCACTATCTCCTACCCTACCGAGGGGGTCAACATCCGTTCCACCTCTCCCTATTACTATATTATAGTGGATGCCTCCCAGGGGAATCAACAGCTAGAGACAGTAGAGGCAAGCGTGGCTCTATCTCAAATCCACCCCGGAGCTATCTATCTGCATCAGGGCGAATCCTACTTAGTCACCGAGCTTGATTTAGCCGCCCGCACTGCCTATGTTGTACCTACCACTGTCCCTTATTATACCCAAGCTAGGGAGCTTACCGATATTCGGATTGTAGGGACAATCCGAGAGAAAGCTACTGAGAATAGCAATGTTTATCTAGGGGAGGTTGAGGTAACCAGCACAGTAGTTGGCTTCAGAAAAAAGCTACAGTTTACCGAAGAGGTTATCGGCGAGGAGCCCCTCGACCTGCCACCACAGTTTTTTGACACCGTAGCCCTATGGTTTGACATACCTGACGAGGCAACAAAGAAGTTAGCTGAAGCCGAGCTTGACTTTGCTGGGGGGTTGCATGCTGTTGAGCACGCTTCTATTGCTATGCTCCCTCTTTTTGCTTTATGCGACCGAAATGACCTCGGTGGAGTATCCACCCCCTTCCACCCCGACACAGGGAAGGCACAGATATTTATTTACGATGCTCACCCTGGGGGAGTAGGGATTGCTGAGAAGGGCTTTGAATTGATACAACAACTGTGGCAGGAAACCCTAAGGCTGATTATGGATTGCCCCTGTGAAGAAGGCTGCCCGAGCTGCATTCAATCACCCAAGTGTGGCAACAATAACCAGCCCCTGGACAAAAAAGCCGCCGAGGTTATACTTAAGGCATTGACAGATGCTACTCAAAGCAAGAGATGATATAATTCCTTAAGAAAAGCGCAAAAAGATGATCCAAAAAGCAGAGGCAACAAAAGCCAAACGAGCATAGTAAATGCAAGCCCATGTTTTAATTACGGATAGAGATACTCACAGGATTGTAATTGAAAATGGCTTTTGGGGTGCCAAATTTGAGTTCAAGCCTGGATCATATCAGGATTTGATAGATGTGTGTTTAAAACATCCGAGGAAAAAATACTTTGGTATAATTGCTGATATTTTAGGCACTCGCCCAAATGATATTGTGTTTCTCTACGAAAGACAGGTAGGATTTCACGGCATTTACAAAATTACCAGCGAGCCATTCTTTGATATTACCCCCTTCTCGGTAATTGACGGATTTTATCCAATTAGAATGACGATCGAATGCTTAAGCTACTTTCCAAAGCCAGTCCCTGAAGATTATTTATTCTCAACGAAGGAATACGAATCAAGGTTTTGGGGGTGGTTTTATAGAAAAATTCAAATTCGAGGGGCGAGAGGCGTTAATACAATCAATCCTGAAGCCGCTGAAGCACTTGTGGAACTGCTTGTAAAAGCTAATGGGAATGCTATAAATAAACCTTCTCAAATAAAACCATATCCTTCAAGCAATAAATCTGAAATTATACTCCCACTAGATCAAGATGGCAGAGTTTATCTTGAAGATATATTAAGGGCGTGGTTAATCGAAAACATTGACAATCGCAGCCGAAAGGATTTAAGAGGAATTTTCGGTCCCGTTGAAGACTTGGAATGGTTCGCAAATAATGTTCCTTATCATGTTACAGGGAGAAACATAGACATTCTTTGCTACCACAAGAACATGAAATATACAGAGTTTCCCTTAAGATATAAGTTCAGCGTTGTGGAGTTGAAGCGCGATACCGCCGATGATAAGGACGTCTCCCAAGTCATCGGATATTCTAAATGGGTCGCTGGAAGACTCGCAGAGAGCGAAATAGAGACGGTTTATCCCATCCTAGTAGCATTCGATTTCAACGATAGCGCAAAGCAAAAAGCACGAAATAGCGATTTTAGCGACCGGGGTATCGTATTCTTCAAATATAGAGTAGAAAATAATGATCTGAAATTTGAAAAAGTTGATTATGCATAGGGTAAAAGAGTTTTCTTGGGGTGTGGTTCAAGGGCAATTAGATAACAAGATTCAGGCTCAATTTGTTAGGAATCATGTTAGATATGACGAGCTTATTAGGGATGTTAAGAGACAGTTACACGATGAAGTTGCATCTTATGTAATTTGCACTTGGTATAATCATTGGACTACCGTGCTAATTGAAGAATATATAAGTCAGCATAAGAATGTTATCCCAGCTCTAAAGAAGATAAAAGGGGTGGATATATTTTTTGATGGTCAGCCTTTTGATTTGAAAACGACCTATCTTCCAAAGGAATATAACTATTCCGAAGCAATTGCTGACCCTGAAAATCTAATCGTTTGGCTGTATGAGAACCAAGGCGCACAAAGATTCGGTGCTGATAATAGGTTATTTGTTGTGCTGTACGATAGCCAAAATCCTGAAGATAGTTGGAAGTTGAAACGGGATTTTGGACTGATTGAAAGCAATATAGATTCATTCTTTGATAATGAGAGAGTTAGTGCTAATGATGAGATAGTCTTCTCGTTTCAGCAAAAGACCTATACTGCAATTTCTAAGCTTCTGCTTATTACAAAATAGGAGCTAGCTCAAGATTACATAGTTAATGATATGAATTCGCCTTTGCAGAAAACTATCGAACAGATTGCAGATGCTGAGGGGACGCCGGCTCTGGTTATAGATAAGAGAGCGATACAACAAAAATACCGTGAATTTTGCAAGGAGTTTGGTGGAGCCAAAGTTTATTATGCTCTAAAGGCTAACCCTTACCCAGGCATTGTAGAAATTCTTCACCAACTTGGCTGTAAGTTTGAGATTTCATCACAGGGAGAGCTTGAGCTTCTACTTCGACTAGGAATTCCATCAGGCAAAATCATATCCAGCAACCCTGTTAAAGAACCCGCTTTTATCAGGTCTGCCTATGCTAGCGGGATAAACCTATTTGCCTTTGATTCATATGTAGAGGTTGAGAAGCTATCGAGGTTTGCACCTGGCAGCAAGGTCTATGTGCGTCTTTCCGTATCTAACGAAGGTAGTGAGTGGCCGCTGAGCAGAAAATTTGGTGTGGAGATAGAGGATGCTACCGAACTTCTAGCACAAGCCGAGAGGAGAGGGCTTATACCCTATGGCATTGCTTTTCATGTCGGCTCACAATGCACCAATGCAGCATCCTGGGCAAAGGCGATTGAGAAGAGCAAGGTGGTTTGGGAATTGGCTAAATCCAAGGGAATAGAATTACACCTGCTGAATATTGGTGGTGGCTTCCCTATTAAGTATACAAAACCAGTGCCTTCTCTTACGGAGATCGCCCAGGTAATCCGAGACTCAATAGCCAAAACCTTCCCAGAAGATATAGAGCTGGTAACGGCACCGGGAAGGGCTTTAGTAGGGGAAGCTGGCACCCTAGTAGCTACAGTCATAGCCAAGGCGGCTCGAAATGAACAGAAATGGCTTTATTTAGATGTTGGTGTATTTAATGGCTTGATGGAAACAATTGGCGGCATTAAATATCCCTTTTTCCTAACAAAGGGCAAAAAGCTAAGCAAATGGGTATTAGCAGGACCTTCTTGCGATAGCTTTGATGTTATATCAAACGAAGTGGAACTCCCGGAGTTAGAGGTTGGGGATAGGGTTTATATTATGTCAACTGGGGCTTATACTACTGCTTATGCTTCTCAATTCGATGGCTTCCCTATCCCTAAAATACATCTTATAGAATAGAAGTTGCTTATGTCCAATTTGTTTTTCCAAGAAAACGACCCCTTTGCACCAATCAAGTATTGCTACAAGGTAGAGGAGGTAATCTACTCTGGCAAAACCAAGTATTATGATTTGATGATATTCAAAAGCCCTTATTTTGGCAAGGTGCTGACTCTTGATAACGTGGTCCAGTTCACTGAACGGGATGAGTATTTTTATCACGAAATGCTTACTCATATAGCATTACATGCCCATCCCTCGCCGAACAATATTCTAATTATAGGTGGTGGCGATGGTGGTGCCCTGCGTGAAGTCCTTAAGCATAAGGTGGTAGAAAGAGTCCTAGTGGTAGAATTGGACGGAGGGATTATAGAAGCCTGTAAGAGCTTTTTCCCTACCTTATCTAGTGGATTTGCCGATTCGAAAACACACCTTATGGAGATGGACGGGGTAGAATTCCTTGCTGAAACAAAGGAAAAATTCGATTTGATCATTGTTGATTGCACAGACCCTGTTGGTCCGGCTGAACCTCTCTTCACCAGCCAATTCTTCACCAATGCCTTTTCCGCCTTGAAAGCAGATGGCATTTTTGTAGCACAAACTGAATCACTCCATTTTCATCGAAAGTTCGTTGCTGATGTTCAGGGTAGACTGGCAAAAATATTCAACTTGGTGGATTTATATACCGTCCCCATTGCTACTTATGCAGGTAATTGGTGGACATTCTCCATTGCCTCAAAGGTGTATAACCCGAGAGAGGTGCTCAGGAAATGCCAGGTGTCCACCAGGTATTATTCGGAGGATGTTCATTACCAGGCCTTTTTACCTCGGAGCCTGTACCAGAAGCTAATGAGCAATAAGAGCTAAATTGACAAATAAGGGTTCCTGATATAAAGTGCACATAAGTAAAGAAAATGGGTAGGTCGTTTCGCATAGGCAAAGTTTTTGGTATCCCAATATACCTGCATTATACTTGGCTCATAATTTTTGCTTGGCTCACTTGGGTGATTTGCAGCGAGCTTCTTCCTGATGACTACCCTCTAGGTATAAGG
>SDBU01001988.1_pt1 | contig 27985 bp, 26 predicted proteins | sample 2277071 | NCBI WGS metagenome assembly SDBU01 (sample SAMN10397929, study PRJNA504765) | marine sediment metagenome | isolation source: marine sediment core GS08_GC12, 126 cmbsf | place: Arctic Ocean: Gakkel Ridge, Loki's castle | collected 2008 | reverse complement strand
AAAATCAAAATAAAAATCCCTAAAAGAATGATCACTTTCCAACGTTCTTCCCGATTTAGTATTTCTTTTTCTTCTGGAGGTAGAAGGTTAATCATATTCCAGGCTTAATTCTGATAGATCTTAAAGCCAATCCCAAAGCTGTAGCATAGCTCAGAGACATTTCAGGCGATATCCCTGGCGTTTCTTTTTTTGGTTGGAATATACCTTGCCGCGAGCTAGGCCCACCTTGTTGCGAGGTAGGTAAAATATTCACCCAAGGATTACCCAATTCAACTGAGAGTTTCAAAAAGCTGGAAAAAAAATCAGTTAGCCCTTTTAGATTCGCTCCGCCTCCACAAAGTAAGATTTTTTCTATTTTTTTATTTTTCTCCGATAAGTGTTCATGAGAAGCATGGGTTTGATAATATTCAAGATATTTTTTAATCTGTTCAACTAAATCGGTCAATGGAGGAATTAAAGCTTCAAAAATATTTCCTCCTTCTTTTGTCTCTTTTGCTATTAGACCGTATTTTAATTTTAATTTTTCAGCTTTATTTAAATCAATTTTCATTATTTGGGAAATAGTTTCAGTAAATTTTTGAGACGAAATTGGAATCGAAGAAGTAAACCTTAAGGAACGCCCGGAAAAAACAATTAAACCAGTTCTTGTTGCTCCTAAATCAACAATCAAAACAGGGGAAGCAGTAACTTCATCCTCAATTAAAGTTCTAACAATTGAAAGAGATTCAACTTCTAAAGATAGAGGTTTCAGACCAGCTTTTTTTAGGCAAGACAAATAAGGGTCAACTGTTTTCCTCGGTAAGGCTGCTATCAAAACATCAAGATGATCCAAATTGTTTTGGAACGAAGGAACTATTTGGAAATCTAAATATACTTTCTCAATGGGCAGAGGTATATAGTTTTCCGCTTCAAAAATAACAGCTGACCTTAAGTCTTCTTTCGGCAGATGAGGCATTTGAATCACTTGCAAAAAGGCCTTTTCTTCTGGTAGGGAAGCGATGACATATTTTGTTTTCAATTGTTTTCCCTTAACTTTGACTAAAGATTTTTCAATAATCTTCACCAAGCTTTTTTCATCCTTAATTTCTCCTCGGTGGATTATTCCTGGTTTAATTGAGACTTCATTAGAATAACTTAAACTTAAAATCTTTCGTTTTTTTTCAAATTTAACAGTCTTTATAGATAAATCTGATATGTCTAAACCAAGTGCTTCGGGTTTTAAAGTTAAGAATTCTAACATATTACTAATTACATTTTAAAATTTTATTCTATTTCTTTCCAGTCAACTACTTCCCAAGATCCGCCGGGACCGCTTGTAAAGGAAGCGTCTTCTAAACCATACTCATAATTAATAACAGCATTTTGCTCAAGATAAATTTTATACCCTGTTACCTGACGAGCCTCTACGTTATTCCTGATAACAATCACCCCTCCATTTTTTCCGTCATAAGTGTTGGGCGTATAAAAAATTCCTCCGGTGGTAGTATTGTCCACTTCCATAGCCGGAGACGTTTTATCTAAAGAATCATTAGTTGAAATCAGCAAAAGAAAACTCCCTGACTCTCCTGACCCTTCTAATGTTACTCCCGGTCTTATCTTTATTTTACCATCAGCTATTAAAATTCCACTAAGCATTCCGTAAGAAATCGAGTCCAGTCGAATCGATGCTCCGTTTCTAACTGTAATATCTCCTACTACCCAGATAGTGCCGGTCATAATTAAGATGGCGCCATTATCAAGAGTCATATTTCCAGTAATTTTTTTTGGTCCTAAATAATCAGTAATTTTCCCGTCTAAAACATAATCGCCCTCGATGATACATCCTGGATTATCGTTACAATCAGCCTCAGTTTTCCATTGGTCAATCTGACCCTGCAGGATTGGTAAATTGCTAGTCTCCTGAATTGGATGTTCTTGCATCCCTTCTATCGCATCACAATTTTCCTTACCTCCCCCTGAATGCCAAAGAGTTCCCCTGATAGTAGAATTCTTACAATTATGAGTATAAGCATCACAAGCATGTTCAAGACAATACTCATCAGACTCGCCTACAATTAATCCCTCAATTTTACTTCCAATGGTCGCCACTTTTACAGTATCATCGATATAGCCTTTTTGAGCAGAAATTACGCTTCCATTGGAAAAGACATTACCTCGCACCCTAGCATTGTTTCCCATTTCCATACCCCCATCTCCTATTTGGGCTCCGTAGAAAAAAGATATCTTTTCGGCCGTAACTTGATAAATGATTTGGATTTTTCTAATCCGGTCTGTTAGATTTCCTTCCGAAATAATGGTTCTGGAGCCACCAATAATATCTGATACGGTAGTGGTTACCCGAGCTCCTCCGACATTTAGAGTTAAGGGGCTAGACCAACTCATTTTTTTCGCTAAGCGAAGCAAAGCATCTTCAATTCCAGCCTCAGCCGCATAATATACTTGGCTGGATTTAGTTATATTTTTTAAAATTTTTTGTTCAGTAAGGGTCGAGACGCTAATACTGATAGCAATTCCGGAAACTACAGCAAAAATTAAAATAGTAATGTAAAGAACGGCAAATCCTTTTTGGTTTTCTTTTATTCTCTGCATTTTAATAGGACCTTAATGAAACAGTCGAGGTGGTATTAAACGAGGCCTGGTACTCTTTTCTGCCAGCCACCGTTTTGTAATCAATTTTTAAATTAATTTGTATGGAAGGAGTAGTTGATGTAGTGGCAACTTGACTAAAAACTAAGTTGGTAATTATTACCCTGTCAGAAGTCAAAGGAATAGGGTTTTCTAATTCTTTTTTTAAACAAAGTTTAGCTCCGCAAAGATAAAAATCAATATAGGTTAAGTTTTCTCCGTCCGGTAAATATTTTGAGACTTCTAGGGAAAGCTGACCAGGATGAGAATCAAAAACACTGGTTGGTAGATAAATACTGCTAGCTTCCCTTATTTCATAAGTCATTGTCTCCATAGCCCGTCTAACATTATCAACAACTTCTCCCATTGCTCTGGCTTTAGCATTAGAACGAACAACCCAAAGTAAAAAAGAAGAGACAACTAAAATAATTATGGCTACCACTCCAATATAAACTAAAATTTCCATTAGAGTAAACCCTTTTTTCATTAGTGCCAATTGGTTAAATAAATAACTAATTCCAGCTGATGGCTTCTTCCTCTTTCTTGCCAGGAAACTCTAATACTTGTTTTTTTTGTATCTGGATCATTGGTCCCACCGCTACTAATAATGTCATCATTTTCATCCCTGGCTACTTGTTCAAAAATAATTTTTCTAGTAAAACCAGCAATCGATTCTTCCCCTAGAATTGGCTGCCATTCAGCTGGAGAACCTATCTTTTGAAAATAATAATCAGCTCCGATAGTTAATGCTCCTAATCCATCTATTTGCCAGTCTGTTCCATCCCGAAAATTGCGAACTGCTTCCATTAGTTCCTGAGCAAGGTAATTAGCTTGAGTAGTTTGTTTTATTAAAGTCAAAGTTGATAAAGAAAAAGAAACTAATCCCAAAAAACTGGTTAGGGCAATAGCAATGATTGCAATTACTATTAATATTTCTATTATGGAAATCCCTTTTTTATTGCCAATCTGGCTCTGTAACATAAATTGAAGTTCCAGTAGCGGTTTGACCACCGGCATCATATTGAATTAATTCACCAGTGGCATCACCATCAATGGTAATAATTAAAGCCCTATTATTGTATCTTTGATCCCGGTGAATAGAAAACTGAGTACCTTCGAGGGGGTCATTTAATCTGTGGGTGTGAATTCTTATTTCCTGGATTTCGCCAGCAAGATCAACCTCGCCCTGCCAATCAATCTGGTCATTTTTTAAATAATTAGCAATTATTATTTCCTTGCTGGTGGTAGAGGTGTCATAAGTAAAAGTTAGAGTTAAGCTCTCGCTAGAAGTACTAATTTGCCGGCTATAATCAAAATGAACATGACGAGAATCCTTTATTCGACTTTCCTGACTAGGTATCGAAGGGCTGGTTAGCCCCACCCTCCCAGAGTTTTCGATATAGATAATTTTTTTCTTGCCAGGATCGGTCTTTAACTGTAGGGAAAGGCTGCCAAATTGATTAGTTTCACCAGTCAACTTATCAAAAACTATTTCCCAACCTCCGTCGGTTAAATCAATCACTGAAATTTCTACTACTTTTGCTAGCTGGTAAGTTTCGTCAAATGAAGTGGCTCGAGATTGATAATCACTTCCTTTAAATAAAATATATTGATCAACACTAGTTGAAGTAGAAAAATAGACTCCGTATTGATTAGCCCCTTCTGAGGCTAATGTTTTATTTTGGCTTAATCTTAAAATATTAATAATTCTTTCAGCGCTATTATTTAAATCTGATTCTCTCTGAAAAAAACGAACACTGGAGAAAGCAACGAGAGCAAGAATAATAAAAATACCCATTACCACTAATAATTCAACAAGGGTAAACCCCGCACCCTTTTTAAAGGAAGTCAGAGAAACACTACCTTTTCTATCTCGCAAAAAGTGCGGAGCAAATCCGAAGATGTTTTTCATTTTAGATTGCGCCAAGCATTGAATACATTGGTTGAATCATAGAAATAGCAAAAAAGCCAATTACTACCCCAATAATAAGCATCAAAACGGGCTCAATTACTGAAGCTAAGTTTTTAGTGGCGTTACCAACTTCTTCCTCAAAAAAGGTAGCTAACTTAGCTAAAATACTTGAAGTCTCGCCAGTTTCTTCTCCCACTTTAATCATTTGTAAAACAACTATGGGATAAATATTTTTATAGTCCTCAAAGACTTTAGATAATTTTTCTCCCCTTCTTACCCTTTTTGCTGCTTGAGAAATGGCAGTTTTATAATGAATGTTACCTAAAACTCCAGAAACAATTTCCAAAGACCTAACAATAGGTACACCAGCAGTAATTAAGGAACTCAAAGTTCTGATAGTGTAGGCTGAGTTTGTTTTTTTAATAAGGGAAGAAATGATGGGAAGTTTCAATAGAAGAGAATCTATTTTTTCTTTTCCTTTTTTAGTTCTTAAAATTAGTAAAAAAAGAAAAAAAAGACCAATTATGATTAAAATAGCTAAGTACCATTTTTCAGTTAAAAATGTACCCAGGCCAATTACTGCCCTGGTAGTCAAGGGAAGTTCAATCCCTAATTCTTCAAAAGTTTCAGCTATCTTTGGAATGACCATAACTAACATTAAAATACCGATACCAATCATCGTCAGTATTATAACCGCTGGATAGACCAAGGCCCCTTTAATTTTTGCTTTAAGTTCGTGTTCCCTTTCCATTTGTTGAGATAAAATATTCAAAACTTCATCCAAGTTGCCCGTCTCTTCTCCAACCTTAATCATGTTTTGAAAAAGTTCAGAAAAAATATCAGAGTGAGCAGTTAAGCAATCAGAAAAACTATTACCTTTGATTACTTTTTCTCTTATCTTAAAAATGGCTTTCTTAAATTTTTCATTTTTAGTTTGATCAGCTAAAGTTTGAAGTGTCCTAGGTAAAGGAAGACCTGAAGATATCATCACTTGAAGATTCCTAGTGAACATTAGCTTCTCGGCTAGAGAAACTCCGCTTAAAAATGGAATGGAGATATCAAGCTTTCTCTTCTTAGATTTTTCTTTTTTCGGGAAAGCCTTAATTAAAATAAAACCTTGGTTCTTCAAAGTTCTAGCTAATTGACGAGCGTCTTTTGCTTCAGCGATCCCGGATTTCTCCTCTCCTTTTAGAGATTTGGCAATATAAGAATATCTTGGCATAGTCATTCCGCAATGACGCGGAGGACTTCCTCAACTGAGGTAATTCCTTGAATTGCTTTAATAAAACCATCTTCAATCATTGTTCTCATTCCTTCTTTTTGGGCTTGCTCTTGAATTTGATCTAAGGCCGCTTCTTTGACAATCAACTCCTTGATACTTTCAGTGACCGGTAGCGCTTCATATATGCCAATCCGGCCTTTGTAACCTTCAGGACAAGCTTTGGAAGGTTTTGGTCGAAAAAAGATAATATCTTCAAAGCTCTGTTTTGGCTTTATCAGCTTTTCTTCCCTGAAAATCTCTAAGATTTTATCCAAATCACAATATTTTTTTAAATTTTTAATTTCAGAATCTTTAAGGGTGTATTTCTCTTTTTCTGAACAAAATCGTCTGACTAATCTCTGAGCCAAAATAACATTTAAGGTTGAAGAGATTAAGAATGGCTCAGCTTTCATGTCAATAAGACGAGGGATGGCACCAGCAGCGGAAGTAGTATGCAAAGTAGACAAAACTAAGTGACCGGTTAGGGCAGCATTTATAGCTAAACCACAAGTTTCATTGTCTCTAATTTCCCCAACCATAATAATATCTGGGTCCTGACGGACTAAAGAACGGAGGCCGGAAGCGAAGGTTAAACCAATTTTCGGATTAACCTGAGTCTGGTTAATCCTGGGCATTCGATATTCAACTGGGTCTTCTACGGCAGAAATATTTACTCCTGGAGTGTTCAAAATCTCCATCATTGAATAGAGGGTAGTTGTTTTCCCACAACCAGTCGGTCCAGTAACTAAAATCATTCCAACTGGCTTTCTTAAATTATCTTGAATATTTTCTAAAGTATCCCCCCTTAGACCAAGCTGCTCTAAACTAAAGGCCTTGGAAGTTTCTGATAATAAACGCATAACAATTTTTTCCCCATCAAACACTGGCAAAATTGAAACTCGAATTGAATATTTGTAATCCTCGGCTTCCACTTTGAAACGGCCATCCTGAGGTAATCGGTGTTCATCAAGTTTTAGCTTAGATAAGACCTTAATTCTAGCGACAATCCCTGAGTTGGCAGCTTTTGGTAAAGTCATAGCGTCACGTAGAATACCATCAATTCGGTATCTGACAATTACTTCTTTTTTAGTCGGCTCAATATGAACATCTGAAGCTCGTTCTAAAATGGCGTGTTTTAATAAAGTATCAACAATTCGAACTACTGGCAGATCTTGAGCAATTTTCTTTAAACTTTCTTTTTCTTTACCAGAAGGAATAACTCCTTCTCTAATTGTTTTAATTCCCTTGACCTCTTTCTTAATTATTTCTCCAAATTCAGCTTCCAAGGTTTTCTGATATTGCAGGAGTACCTGTTTTATACTTGCTGGAGTGGTTAATCTTGGCAAAATTTTTAAATCAGCCGTTTTTTTAATAAACTCAATAGTTCTCAAATCCTCAGGGTCCAACATTGCTACCTCCAAAACATTTCCTTTTTTTCTGAAGGCAATGATATTATGGGAACGAGCAATCGGTTCAGGGATAATCCTTAAAACGTCCTTGTCAACTTTTTCTTTTTCCAAATTGACAAAAGGAATCCCTAAAATATAAGCTTCTAATTTAATTAATTCTTCCTGGGAAATCAAACCCTGAGAGACTAAAACATCGCCTACTCTCTGTTTAGATTTTTGAGCAATCTCTTTTGCCTTTTCAAATTGGGCTTTAGTGGCTAATTTAGCGTCCAAAAGAAAAGCTTCTAATTGTTGAGATTCTATTCTCATAGAGAAATTTTTAATTACTCACCAAGGGCTTTCTTTATTTTCTCTACTACCTCTTTCAAGCTATAGCTGGCTTTAACTAAATAGGTGGTCGCTCCCAACTCAATTGCTTTATTTACGTCTCCCATTCCTTCCAGGTTAGTTAAAACAATAATCGGGATATCTTTTGTTTCTTTATCTTCTTTTAATTTCTTTAAAACGTCAAAACCGTTAACTTTCGGCAGAATTAAATCAAGCAAAACTAAATCTGGTTTTTTCCCGCCAGCTGACGGATTGGCCAGTTTTAAACCTATCTCACCGTCTAAGGCAGATATCATTTGATATCCTTTTTGATTTAAAATTTCGCCGAAAGTTTTTTGAAGAGCAGATTCGTCTTCAATAAATAAGATTATTTTGGGCATATTATTTTATAAATTATTAAATGGAAAGAGTGAACCAGAAGGTCGACCCAACATCTTCTTGGCTTTCAAATCCAATCTTCCCTTTTAATTTTTCGATAATTGATTTAGAGATAAATAAGCCCAAACCTGAACCTTCAGTTTGATGTCGTAGAGCGTTAGCTGAACGGAAAAATTTCTGGAAAATATATTTTTGGTCATCTTTGGGAATACCAACTCCTTTATCTTTAATCTCAAAATGCAAATTTTTATTTTTTTTCTCTAAATTTATTTCTACCCTTCCTTTTCCCTTAGCATAACGGATAGCATTGTTTAGGAGATTCTCAATCACCAATTTTAATTGAGAGGAATCGGTAAGAATTTGAGGTAAATTTTTTTCTGCTTTAAATTCTATCTTGACATTGGCAGCTTGAGCGAGAATTTCCGAATCTTTAATTATTTTCTTAATTAAATCTTTTAAGAAAATCTTTTCTTGCCTGAGAGGTAACTTACCCTGTTCAATTCGAGAAACAATTAGCAAATCAGAAACTAATTCTCTCATTCTGTCACTATTTTCTTTTAAGATTTTAAAATATTCTAACTGCTTTTCGCTAAGTGGATTAATTTTACCTGACAAGATAAGTTCAATAACCCATTTTAAATTGGTCAAAGGGGAACGAAGTTGATGAGAAACTATACTGACGAATTCTGACTTCATCCGATTGGCCTCAGCCAATCTTTCAAAACTTCGAATGATAGTAGTAGCGATAATGAATAAAATAGCGGCAATAAAAAGAACGATTAAAGCTACTGCCTGGGGATCCTCAACGTATTTTCTACCAATAAAATAAGTAGATAAAATAGAACCAATAATAATTATCCCCATCGCCAAAAAAAGAAATTGAGGACATTGCCAAAGAGATAATCCATATTTTTTACACTGAGCCAAAATATTAAGTTGAACAAGTATTCCTTTAAAATTCATTAATTTATTATATCATTAAATTGACCAAAAAGGGAAATTCTATTAGAATAAGCATTACTGCGGGGTATAGTGTAACGGTAGCACGAGTCCTTTGGGAGGATTTAGTTCCAGTTCGAATCTGGGTACCCCGACTTCGCGGGTGTAACTCAAAGGCAGAGCCCTTGGTTTCCAACCAAGTCATGTGGGTTCGATTCCCATCACCCGCTCAGGCGATAGCACAGAATAAAAGAAAAGATTTATCTCTTCATTATCTCTTCATCAGCTTAATTAGAAAACGGCTCTTCTGAGCCGTTTTCTAATTCCCAATTTGTAAATTTTACTTGGCGTATTCAATCACTCTGGTTTCTCTAATGACATTGACTTTTATTTCTCCAGGATATTTCAACTCTTCTTGAATTCGATTAGCGATGGATTTAGCCAGATTTTTAGCTGCTAGATCATCTATCTCTTCCGGCTTAACAAAAATCCTTATCTCTCGACCGGCCTGCAAAGCCCAAGCCTTATCTACTCCAGAGAAAGTCAAGGCAATATTCTCCAGTTCTCCTAATCTTCGTAAATAATTTTCCAAAGTATCTTTTCTGGCTCCTGGTCGGGCACCAGAAATCTGGTCAGCCGTCTGAACTAAAATTGATTCAATGGTTTCTGAAGGATACTCTTCGTGGTGAGATTTCATCGCATCAATCACCTCTTTTTCTACTCCAAATTTTTCTAAAATTCTAATGCCAATGTCAACGTGGGAACCTTCAATTTGGTGATCAACTGCTTTACCAATATCATGTAAGAGACCAGCCCTTTTGCAAACTGAATGATTAACTCCAATTTCTGCGGCCAAAGCTCCAGCCAAATGGGCCACTTCAATTGAATGAAGCAAAGCATTCTGACCAAAACTTGTCCTAAATCTTAATCTACCCAGCAATTGAATTAATTTGGGGTCAAGGTCAATAATGCCTACATCGTAAACTGCTGCTTCGCCCGCTTCTTTTATTTGTTTTGCTATTTCTCCCTCAGCTATCTCAACCTGTTCTTCGATCCTGGCTGGCTGAATTCGACCATCTTGGATTAATTTTTCTAAAGCTATCTTGGCAATTTGACGACGAATAGGGTCAAATCCGGAAATAACCACAGTTTCCGGAGTCTCATCAACGATTATTTCTGTGCCGGTTAATCTTTCTAAAGCTCTAATATTTCTTCCTTCTTTACCAATGATTCTTCCTTTAATTTCTTCTGAAGGTAAGGTCAAAGAGGTGGTGGTTATTTCTTGAGCCTGATTCAGGCCGCATTTCTGAATAGCTGTAGCTAACAATTCTTTAGCTTTGCCTTCAAATCTTTCCCAACCTTCCCTTTCTAATTTTTGCATTTTTTCTAAGATCTCTTTCTGATATTCTCTCTCTAAATTTTGAAGCAATTCTCTTTTCGCTTCTTTTTGAGGTAGCTTGGCAATTCTTTCCAAACTATCAGTAGCTTCCTGCCTTAATTTTTCTAAACTTTCTTTTATTGCTTTAACTTTTTCTATCTTTTCCTGAAATTCTTTTTGATCCTTCTCGAAATCAGAAAGTTTTTGATCCAAGATATTCCCCCTTTTGAGTAAAAGGCGCTCTGTTCCAGAGAGTTCGTAACGCCGACTGTCTATTTCTTTTTTTGTTTTTCCTAAAATTTCCTCTGCCCTTACCTTGGCTTCAGAGATAATTGTCTCAGAATCTTCTCTGGCTTTTGAGGCCCTCTTCTCGAGTTTGGCTTCTAAAGTGCCTGCTTGTTTTTTGGCGATAGATTGACGAGCATAGTAACCTAAAATAGATCCAGCAAATAGAGCAACTACGCCCACTACTAATGGGATAAATTGACTCATGTTTTAAGTTTGAAAATTGGCTATACATTCCAAAGTCCAAGATTAAAATTATTACGTCTAAATTATAACAAATTTTAAAAAATTGTCAAACTCCACTCTTTCTTTAGCCGCCAAGTACTCCTTTAATTAAAGCTGGCAATCCTTTAGCAAATAGAATAATAACTAAGGCTATCAAAGTCCAAGTAATTACTTGCTTGGCCTTACTTATCTTAGCCGGGTCGCCAGCAGCAATCAACAACAAAAAGCCGGCATAAATTATCAAAATCGGCGCCACGACCACGGCTAGCCAGAAGAGAAAATTGATAAAAGCATTAAGCGCCTCTTCTAAAGTATCTGCTGCCAAGGGATTAATTAATTCAATAGGTCCTGCTGCTTCAGCAACTTCATTAGGAATTGAATTAAAAAATAAAAAACCAAGGAAAAGACTGATAAAAATTATACAGATTTTTTTTCTCATATTTTTATTTTAACATTTTTGCTTGTTCATTGACAAGAATCATTATCTAATCCTGTTTCTAAATCTTCATTCAGGGTTTCAATCGAGAAGTCTCTACTCTGCCAAGAACCAGAAAGAGATAACTTTATTTGCGAAAATGGTTCAGATTTATTACCTTTAAGTTCTTCTAAGGGAACTTATCCTGATCAACCTTCCCTATCAAGAATTCCTATTTTAAAAAACCGAAAAACCAAACAAAAAGCCCTATTCCAATTAGGGCTGAAAATACAAACTAGAGCCTTTTAGAAATTCGGAATTTCTTCATTATTCCCCCTTTCCTTTTGGCTTAATCACTTCGTCAACTATGCCATATTCTTTAGCTTCCTCAGCTGACAAATAAAAATCTCGGTCAGTATCTTTCTCAATTTTTTCTAAGGGTTGGCCAGTATGTCTAGCTAAAATTTTGTTTAATTTTTCTTTAATTTTGATAATTTGTTTGGCTGTAATTTCAATTTCGACTGCTTGGCCAGTTACTCCACCAGCTATTTGGTGTAACAAAATTTGGGAGTTGGGTAGAGCAAAACGTTTACCTTTAGCGCCGGCAGCTAATAAGGTGGCTCCCATGGAAGCTGCCAGACCTATACAAACAGTGGAAATGTTTGGTTTGACATACTCCATAGTGTCATAGATTGCCATACCGGCCGTAACTGAGCCGCCAGGAGTGTTAATATAAAGCTGAATGTCTTTTTGTGGGTCCTTGGAAGCTAAAAAGAGAAGTTGGGCAATAATTGAATTGGCCGCAGGATCAAAAATAGGTCCAGCCAAAAAAATAATTCTGTCTTTTAAAAGACGCGAGTAAATATCGTAGGCCCGTTCTCCAAATTGGCTTTTTTCAATGACGGTAGGAATTAGATTCATAATTTAAAGTATAATGATTTAATTTTATAAAGTCAAGTTTTGATTTTTTAATAAAGTATGCTACTTAGGAGATAAAGTTCTTTGTTAAGGAGGTAATAAGTGAGGTTATTGAATAGATTTAAGATATTGCCACTCGAAAGAAAATTCCTAATTTTATTCATCGCGATATGTATTGCTTTGCCATTCAGCATGGCCCGGTCTCCCTTCGAGATAATTGCCTACTCTCTTCCTTTGTGGATTAACTTTCATGGAACAGTAGGATTACTCTGGGTTACGAGCGGAAAACCTCTATGGCAAGCATCTCTTGCTTGCTACGGAATAAGCTCAGTAGCAATATTGGGATTTTATTTCGGAACTTTCGGGGTAAGGATTCTTCTTAGGAAAGCAATAAACTGGCTAAGAAAACAATTAGTAAAAGGACCAAGAATTCCTTTTTCAGAAAACCAGCTACTGTTATTGGGAAAAAGAACAGGATACCAAAAAATTAATTCATTCACTGGAGATAAAAAGAGAAACTTCATTGGGTGGTTAAAAAGAAAAAGTGTCTGGGTTATTCTTCTGTTCTTGTTCCTTCCCCTACCAATTACTGATATTTTAGCCGCGGTAGCTCTCGGAACAAGAAACCTAAAATATGGCCACTGGTATCTGTTAGCTGTCAATCTACCTCACATTTTCCTTGTTGTCTTTCTCCTTTATCTGGGAGTGGACTTCTTCTTTATGTAAAGCGCCTCGTATCATTTTCAGGTGATGATTGGGGCGTTTTTCTTTTAAACTAGAAAACTGACAATCAACAGGGCAACAATATTTAATACTTTAATCATCGGATTGATGGCCGGACCGGCCGTATCTTTGTAAGGATCGCCAACCGTATCGCCAGTAACTGCTGCTTGGTGAGCAAAAGAACCTTTACCACCTAAATTCCCTTCCTCGATATATTTTTTAGCATTGTCCCAAGCAGCGCCACCAGAAGTCATTTGAATAGCTAAAAAAATACCAACGATAATTGAACCAATTAATAATCCTCCCAAAGCTTCAGGCCCTAGGATTAGACCAATCAAAATTGGGAAAACAATAGGTAACAAAGCGGGAAGTATCATTTCTTTCAAGGCGGCTTTGGTAACAATATCAACACATTTTGAATAATCTGGCTTGGCCACACCAGCCATTAGTCCTTTTATTTCTCTAAACTGTCTCCTTACTTCCTCAACCACCTTACCGGCCGTTTTGCCAACAGCTTCCATAGATAAAGCAACGAAATAGTAAGAAATCAGACCACCGGCCAAAAGGCCAACCAGAACTCTTGGATCTTCTAGAGAGAACTGAACTTTTTTCCCTAAACTCATCAATTCCTGAGTGTAAGCTGAAAACAAAACTAAAGCAGCTAAGCCGGCTGAAGCTATAGCAAAGCCTTTGGTTATAGCTTTGGTGGTATTGCCAACTGAATCTAAGGCATCGGTAATTTTCCTGTTCTCTTCAGGTAAGCCAGCCATTTCAGAAATGCCAGCGGCATTGTCGGTAATCGGGCCATAGGAATCTAAAGCAACGATCAAGCCAGTTAAAGAAAGCATAGCCACTACGGCAATCACCAAACCATACATTCCTCCCAAAGCAAAGCTGGCTAGAATCCCCAGGGAAATTAAAATAACTGGTAGTATGGTGGAACGCATACCAACAGATAAACCAGCAATGACATTAGTACCATGGCCCGATTGAGAGGCCTGAGCAATAGATTTAACCGGAGAATAGTTTTTGGAGGTGAAAAACTCAGTAATCAAAAACATTCCTGCAGCAATTAAAAGACCAATTAAAGCTGGCAAATAAAGACTAAGAGGTGATATTTTGAAAGCCTGGCTGAATTGAAAGATGACTGGCAAAAAACCAATCGCCGATAAAGTTCCTGCCACGATTAAACCTTTATAAAGGGCTGACATAATATTTTGTTTCTTGCCCAGTCTGACAAAAAAAGTAGCGATAATCGAAGCTAGGATAGCGATTGCTCCCAGAATCAAAGGTAGCAAAATAGCCTCAACCAAATTGGGAAACAAAAGGCTACCCAAAACCATAGCGGCTACAATGGCCACTACATAAGTTTCAAAAAGGTCAGCGGCCATGCCAGCACAATCACCAACATTATCTCCAACCTGGTCAGCGATAACCGCTGGATTCCTAGGATCGTCTTCGGGAATGCCCCGTTCTACTTTGCCTACTAAGTCAGCACCAACATCAGCAGCTTTAGTGTAAATTCCTCCTCCTAATCTGGCGAAAACCGAAATTAAACTTCCGCCAAATCCTAAGGCAATTAAAGCTCTCAGATCATGAGTCAAAAAATAAAAACCAGCAACTGACAGAAGACCAAGACCAACAACTAAAAATCCAGTAACTGAACCTCCTTTGAAAGATAAATTGAAGGCAGATTTTAAGCCTGATTTAGTAGCCTCAGCCACCTTAACATTAGCTCGAGTGGAAACCATCATACCAACAAAACCAGCTATGGCTGAAGCTAAAGCCCCAATCAAAAAACCCAAGGCAGTAATTCCGTCAAAGGCTATTAAAAGAATTAAAAATATAGCCAGAGCTACTATTGCTATAGTTCTATATTGTCTTTTCAAATAAGATATTGCTCCTTCCCGAATCCACTGGGAAATTTCGATCATTTTTCCTGAACCCGAAGAAGCTTTGTTAACCTCCTGGATTAGAAAATAAGCAAAAATTAAAGAAAAGATAGAAACAAGAATAGGAATAAAAAGCATATTTAGGTTTTCTTTTTAGCTTGGTAAAGAAATCTACGATTTCTTTTTCACGCTACGCTTCTTCGAAGCTTGTGTTTTTAACTCTTTCTTGCCCTTGGTGAGGCTCGCCTTTGGTGGCTTTTTCTCTTTAAATATCTCTCTAGCCTGTTCTTCACTTTTGACATCTATTTTCCAGCCGGTAAGTTTTGCTGCTAATCTGACATTCTGGCCATCCCTACCAATAGCTAAAGACAATTGGTCTTCAGAAACAATGGCTAAAGCTTTATTTTTTGGCATTATTTTTACTTCCAAAACTTTGGCTGGTGATAGAGAATTGGCAATATATTTTTCTGTCTCCGAATCGTACTCAATAATATCAACTTTTTCTCCAGCTAATTCATTAATCACAGCTATCACCCTGGTCCCTTTTTGTCCCACCATAGAACCGATTGGATCAATTCCTTCTTGGGTGGTCGCTACCGCAATTTTAGATCTGGAACCTGATTCCCTGGCAATTGATTTTATCTGAACCTGACCAGAAGAAACTTCTGGCACTTCTAGCTCAAAAAGTTTGGAAATTATTTTAGGATAAGCCCGAGAGAGAAAAACTACTGGTCCCTTTGGTGTTTCTTCAACTTTTAGCAAATAGACTTTGAGCCGCTGACCAGGACGGTAAAATTCGCCTGATACTTGTTCTTCTCTTGGCAAAATGCCCAAAGTCTTACCAATGTCTAAAAAAACATTCCTCCCTTCAACTCTTTGGATAATACCAGAGATTATTTCTCCTTCTTTGGACTTATATTCTGAAAAAATACCTTCTTTTTCCGCCTCCCTGATTCTCTGCATAATCACTTGCTTAGCGGTTTGAGCGGCAATTCGACCGTAATCTTTTTTGGCTTCCAAAACCATCTCCAGCTCTTGACCAACTTTTATTTTTGGATTTATTTTCTTGGCTTCCTCTATCATAATATGTTTTTCTGGGTTAAAGTGAACTTTTTTATCTTCGTCTTTTTCCTTCTTCGGCACCTTCGCTTCCATCTGCGAAAGCTCGGTTTCGGAATAAATCATACTTTTGTCTACTACTAATTTCAGCTGACAAAATTTAACTTCTCCTGATTTTGTGTCAAGCTTAGCCTTAATTACCTGGCCCCGCTTGCCATAATCTTTTTTATAGGCAGCTGCAATGGCCATTTCAATGGTTTCTAAAATCTTTTCTGGAGAAATACTTTTTTCTTCAGCAATCTGGGCGATAGATGAGGTAAAATTTTTTATATCCATAGTGATGGTTAATAAATAGGCCCGCTTCTTGCGGACTAATTAAAGTATAACAAAATAAATTTATGTGTCAACTCCGTTAGAAATTTTAATCCAATTTTTCAAATAGGTGGTTGAATTTTCCCCAGAAAGAAGCAGTCATTTCTCCCTTAGGAACATGAGCTAAATTCTTAATGTAAAAAACTTCGCTCTTGGGAAAAATCCTTTTAAAAGAAGCTGAGGTTTTTTGAATGTCTAAGTATTGATCATTTTCAGGAAAAACAAGAATGACCGGAATATCAAGTTTTTTTTGGTCTCTAGGGAAAAAAGTTAAGAGACTATAAAGTGTTTGAGCCCAAACTTTGATTGACATTACCCGCCACTGTTTGATTTCGTAGTCTAAAATCCGAGAAGACCTCTCTTCTCTAGGAAAACTTCTTTTTAGAAATGGCTTAAATAAACGGTCACTTTTGATAAAGCGATCGAACAAGGAAATTAATAATTTACTGCGAGGAAAAGTAGAAAGAAAAAGTAGAGATAAAATTAATTTTAATCTCGGTATTTTAAATGATGCTTTGCTGTAGACCGGCCCCAATAAAACCAATCTCTTAATTTCTCCTGGGATTTCTTTGGCCAGAGAAACAGCTAAAACTGTTCCCATTGAAACGCCCATTAAAGTGAACCTTTCTAATTTAAGCTGTTTTACAAAACCTAGAAGATAGGGCAGATAGTTTTCCATTGTGTGAAAAATAGGTAATTCTTGAGAAAGCCCGAAACCAGGCAAATCGAGAGCGAAAACTCTATGTTTTTCTCCTAATTTTTCAATCAGATTCTGCCAGCGTTTAGCGTCTGAACGATGACCGTGAAGAAAAAGCAAAGGAGGACCATCGCCCTCAATTAAATAATGAATTTTTAATCCATCAACTTTTAAAAAATAATCTTTCATTGTGGACCCGGGCGGATTCGAACCGCCGACTCGTCAATGCGAATGACGTGTTTTTCCATTAAACTACGGGCCCAAAATTTAATCCATTAACGTTCAAACAAAAGCTAGAATATCAGTTGTTTCATCAATCACTATACCGATTTGTTTTTTGTTGTTCATATAATAATTATTTTTGTTTTTTTATTAAAAAGACTCTTATTAACTTAGATCCTCTAGTAATAAGGAAAATCGCCAAAACCTCAAGGGTGATGATCGAAGCTTCCCTAAGAACCGTCAGGGACCATCCATAGATAGAATAACTGAAATAGTCCTTAGATAAGAAATTAATAACGTAAAGAAAAGTAGTTAGGCCTATCCAACCATAAACAAAATATTCTCCCTGATGTTCTACCTTTCTTTCGCCTAACCATCTAACTAATTCTTTGTGCATTGAATAAAGAATTAAAACTCCTAAATAAAATAAACTAATCTTTGTTGGTGGGAAAGCTCCTCGGCTAAAAAACTCGGTCGCTACCATTGCCATTGTTACTAAAGTTACCAAACCACAAATTACATAGAGATGTTTATTTATTTTTACCTCTAATTTTCTTAAATTTTTGAATTTATCATTAATTGCCATGAATTTGGTCAGGATGCTGGGAATCGAACCCAGGCTCCAGCGTCCCGAACGCTGTGTACTGCCGCTATACTACATCCTGATAAATTTAAGCTATGTTACCCAATATTTCTGTTTGGTCATCTTATCTTGCTTCATTTCCAGTTTTTCTCTTTCTTTTCTAGCTTGCTGAACTAAGAAGCTTAGCTCCTTTTCTAGTAATTTACCTAGTTTTTTAATTTCTTTTTCTAAGAATTCTTTTTTGTTTTTTTTAGGATCAGCTAAAACACAACCAAGCAGGACATCTAGAATTTGTCCCACCTTCGGCCCTGGTTTAATTTCCAAAATTTTCATCACCTCATTGCCTGAAGTTTTCAGGTTTTTTACTGAAATCGGATCCTGAGAAACTTTTTCAATTACGTATTTTAAATGTCTCAATTTATATGGTTCGGCCTTGGGAACGCCAGAACCAATCCTATCAGCCATTCTTACCCATAATAATTCTTCCATATTTTCTAGACCGACTTGGCGGACCAATCTTCTGACTGAGCTTTCAGAAACTTCGTCTACATTATAGTAGAAAAGATGATATCTGACTAATTTGACTATTTTTTCAATGTCTTTTTTGGGGAATTTTAATCTATTTAAAATTTGGGCGGTCATTTTTGCTCCGACTATCTCATGACCATAAAAAGTAGCCTCAGTTCCTTTTCCACGCTTGGAGCGGGGCTTAGCAATATCATGAAGCAAAGCAGCTAGCCTAACATTTTTGTTAAAGTTCTTTTTGGCAGCATAATCTAAGGAGCGCAGACTGTGATCATAGCATTCATAGATATGATGCTTATTTTGAGATATTTTATAGCCCTCTTCTAACTCGGGAATAATATATTTCAATAAGCCTAATTTCCTTAAAAGCTCTAAACCCTGGGCTGCTTGATCATCCATAATAATTTTCATTAATTCATCCCTAATTCTCTCTTTAGAAATTGCTTGCAGCCAAGGAGAATTCTTCTTAATTGCTCCGGCTGTTTTTGCCTCAATAGCAAACCCTAAAGTGGTGGCAAACCTGATCGCCCTCATCATCCTTAGGGCATCTTCATTAAAACGTTCCTCAATTTTTCCCACTGCCCTGATTATTTTATTCTTAAGGTTTTGCTGGCCCCCAAAAGGATCGATAATCTCGAAACCAGGTTTCTTCCCACCGTAACCTGGTTCTAATGCCATGGCATTAATGGTAAAATCGCGGCGAGCCAGGTCTTCTTCTATGGTCTTAGCAAATTTAACTTCGTCAGGATGGCGCTTGTCAGTATATTTTGCCTCTAAACGATATGTAGTAATTTCAATTTCTTTTAATTTCGGGTTTTTACTGTCAGTCTGAACAGTTACTGTTAAAAATTTATTTTGATAAAAACTCCTAGGGAAGATTTTTTGAACTTCATTTGGTTTAGCATCAGTAGCCACATCCCAATCTTCAGGTTCAATTCCTCTTAAAAAATCCCTGACACAGCCACCAACAATATATGCTTCAAATCCTTTCTTTTTGAGCTGTTCAATTACTTTTTTTACCTCTTTGGGGATATTCATTCTCCTATCTTAGCTTAAAAACTTGTTTTTTTCAATTGCTGTGATAATATTAAAATAATGTAAGCCCTCGTGGTGTAATGGATAACATATCTGTCTTCGGAACAGAGGATTCCGGGTTCGAGTCCTGGCGAGGGCACCAAGTTATGAAATTTTCAATTTCCAATTTTCAATTTTCAAAATTATTATCGATAGCTATTTTAGTTTTTTTATTGTTTTTTTTAGCTCCTAACCAAACTTTAGCTAACGGCCTTGTCCCTTGCGGTGGGCCCGGAGACCCCTGTCAATTGTGTGATTTTTTTGTTTTGATTGATAATGTAATTGATTTTGTTTTGCTTAAAATAGTTTTACCAATAGCCGTTTTGATGTTTATAATCGGGGGTCTTTTTATGCTTGTCGCCAGTGGAAAGCCTGAGTTGTTTAATCGGGCAAAGTCTGTTTTAACTGCGACCGTTATTGGTTTAGTGATTATGTTCGTTGCCTTCATCTTTATCGGTACTCTTCTACAAATGATGGGGCTGGCCGAATGGACTACTGATATTTATCATACCTGGTGGGAAGAAGGACCCTTCCAATTTTCCTGCCACTAGGCACCCATAGCTCAACCGGCAGAGCAGGGGCCTCTTAAGCCCAAGGTTGCAGGTTCGACTCCTGCTGGGTGCACAAAAATATGTTAGAAACAAAAGAAAAAGAAAAAATTATCACAAAGTACAAACTGCACGATCTGGATACTGGTTCACCAGAGGTTCAGATTGCTTTGTTGACTGAAGAAATCAAACAGTTGCTTTTACATTTAAAAAAACACACTAAAGATTTTCATTCAAAAAGAGGGTTATTAAAAATGGTCTCAAAGAGAAGGTCCCTTTTGAATTATTTAAAGAAGGAAAGCACTAGAAGACATAACAATATTCTAAAGAAAATAGGATTAAAGAAGTAATATGGTTATCAAACACATTGGACAAAGAGTAGCTGTTCTCATTGACGTTCAGAATCTTTATCATTCAGCTAAAAATCTTTATAAAGCTCGAGTTAATTTCCGAGAAGTTTTGAAATTGGCCGTTTCGCAAAGAAACTTAATCAGGGCTTTTGCCTATGTTGTCAGAACAAAAACTGGCGAAGAGAAAGCTTTTTTTGAAGCTCTAACTAAGCTAGGTATTGAAACCAGAGTCAGGGATCTACAGGAATTTTTTGGCGGGTTAAAGAAAGCTGACTGGGATGTTGGCATTACTGTTGATGCTATTAGAATTGCTCAAAGCTGCGATACCATTATTTTAGCCTCAGGAGACGGTGATTTTATCCAACTAGTTGAATATTTAAAAAACCAGGGAAAAAGAGTAGAAATTATTGCCTTTGGTAAATCTGCTTCTTTAAAGTTAAAAGAAGCAGCCGATGAGTTTATTGACATAGGAGAGACACCAACCAGATACTTATTAAAAAGATGAACAAAGAGATATTTAAATTAGAAATTGGCGGCAAAGAACTGAAAGTTGAAATTAGAAACTTAGCTGAACAAGCCTCAGGTAGTGTTTCGGTCCAATATGGAGATAATCTGGTTTTAGGAACGGCGGTCATGACAGACTATCAAAGAGAAGGAATAGATTTCTTTCCCTTAACTGTTGACTACGAAGAAAGATACTATGCTGCCGGTAAAATTTTAGGTTCCCGCTATATCAGAAGAGAAAGTCGACCCTCAGATGAGGCCATTTTAACTTCCAGGTTTATTGATAGGGCAATCAGACCCCGCTTCCCCCAAGGATTTAAGCAAGAAACTCAAATAGTTGTTACTTGTCTTTCCTGGGATGGCGAAAATGACCCAGATATTATCAGTTTAATTACTGCCTCCTTAGTTCTTTCTATTTCTGATATTCCTTGGTCGGGACCAATAGCCACTTTAAGGGTCGGCAAAATAGAAGGGAAGTTAATCTTAAATCCTGTCTACTCTGAAAGAGAAAAAAGTGACTTAGATTTGGCTATAACTGGGGTCGAGTCTCCTTTGACTAAAAATATCTTAATTAATATGATCGAGGCTGAAGGAAATGAAGTTGAGGAAAAAACAATTTTAGAGGCTATAGAATTTGCTAAGCCTTATTTGGAAAAACTAATTGATTTTCAGAAAGAAATTGTCAAAAAAGTTGGCAAAGAAAAAATTAATTTTGAGGGAACTCCTCAGGATCCAGAATTAGAGAAAGAAATTAATGATTTTCTAAGAAACAGATTGGAAAAAGCTCTTTATCAACCAGCAAAAAAAGAACGAATAGACGAAGTTAATACTCTTAAAGACGAACTAGTTTATTTCATTGAGGGAAAATACCCAGGGATGGAAAAACAGACTTATACTAAAGATTTTTTTGAAAAAGAAATTAACAGATTAATTCATGAAAATGCCATTAAATCAGAAAAAAGACCTGATGGTAGAAAACTTGATCAAGTAAGGGAACTCCAGGTCGAAGTGGGCTTGCTACCCAGAACTCACGGTTCTGGTCTTTTTATCCGGGGGCAAACTAAAGCTCTATCTATTTTAACTTTAGGGGCGCCGGGAGATGTCAGGCTACTCGAAGGAATGGAAATCGTTGGCAAGAAACGTTTTATGCACCACTATAACTTCCCCCCTTATTCTGTTGGAGAGGTAAGACCGATGAGGGGTCCCGGCCGAAGAGACATTGGCCATGGGATGCTAGTCGAAAAAGCTTTAACCCCTTTGGTGCCAAGTTTTGATGAATTCCCTTACACTATCAGAATTGTTACTGAAATTCTTTCCTCTAATGGCTCAACCTCCATGGCTTCAACCTCCAGCGCGAGCTTAGCTTTAATGGACGCCGGAGTACCTTTAAAAAGACCGGTAGCTGGCATTGCCTTGGGATTAATGTCTGATAATAAAGGGAAGTACAAAATTTTAACTGATATCCAAGGGCCAGAAGACCATCATGGAGATATGGACCTTAAGATAGCCGGAACGGAAAAAGGAATAACCGCCATTCAAATGGATGTCAAACTTGATGGAGTCGGCCAAGATATTTTAAAAGAGGCTTTTTCTGAAGGTAAAAAAGCCCGTCTTCGGATTTTAGATGAAATGGCAAAAGTAATCAAAAAGCCGAAAACTGAACTTTCTCCTTATGCCCCTAGAATTATAATTTTAAAAATTAATCCTGACAAAATTAGAGAGGTAATTGGACCTGGCGGAAAAATGATCAATAGAATAATTGACGAATGCGAAGTCTCAATTGACATTGAAGACAGTGGTAAAATCTTTGTTACAGCCGAAAAAGAAGAGGCAGTTAAAAAAGCAGCTGACTGGATAAAAAATATCACCAGGGAAGTTAAAGTGGGGGAAATTTTTCAGGGGAGAGTAACTAGAATTTTAGACTTTGGCGCCTTTGTTGAAATCTTCCCTGGCCAAGAAGGTTTAGTTCATATTTCCCAGCTTGCCTCTTACCATGTAAATAAAGTAGAAGACATAGTTAAAATTGGTGATATTATACCAGTAAAAGTAATTTCCATTGATGAACAAGGAAGAATTAACCTTTCGCTGAAAGAGGCTAAAGGTAAATCCAGCACTTAAAATAAAGATTAAGTGTGTGGATAAATATTAATGAAACAAAATTCTAAAGAAGAAAAATTAGAGTTTTTGAAGAGAAGGGAAATAAGAACAATGCAAAAAGATATTGCTCGATTGAGGGAAAAAGAGGCCCAGGAAGAAAGGGAAAGAATTGCCGCTCTCAAACCTGAAGAAAAAAGGGGAAAAGAGACCCAGAAAGAAAAGGAAAGAATTGCCACTCTCAAGCCTGAAGAAAAAAGAGAAGAAAAAGAAGTCCAAGTAATATCTCCGATTAAAAAAGAGGTGCTGGATACCTTAATCCCAGAACCGCCGAAAAGACCCCCTCATTTTCAGAAAATCTTAGCCAGAGGAATTGTAGTAGTAATTATTTTTTTTATTCTGGGGTTTTTTTATTGGTTTTTGGCAATCAAAAAAGCCGAAGTTCCCTCGGAAGGAGAACTACCATCTGGAGAAGAAATCGAAGAAGAAGTCGCTGAAGAGACAGAAATTATTATTCCTTTTTCTTTGATTTCAGCCTCAACAACAGAAACTTTGGCAATAACAACTTTAGAAGAAATCCCTCAAGCTTTAGCTCAATTTTTAGAAAAAGACTTGGAAACTGATGTCTTTACAAGAGTTTTAATTAAAGATAGCAGAAAGAATGAAATATTAGGCCTAAAAGAATTTTTTGAAGCATTTGAGATAAAAACACCTCAAGGATTTTTAGAAAAAATAAATAATGATTTCACCCTTTTTGTCTATTCAACTCAAGATACTAATCATTTGGGCTTTATATCTAAAGTTGAAAAAGGAGAAGGTTTACTTAATTTATTTGAAGTTTGGGAGAAGACAATGGAAAAGGATACGGAGAACCTCTTTTCTCTTTTGGGCAAAGAAGGGCCGGCCTTAGCTCCTTACTTTAGAACTTTTTCTTACAAAGAAGTGAGTTTTCGCTTTTTAACCATTTCCAAAGCTGATTTTGGAATTTGTTATGCCTGGTTTAACAACTATTTTGTTTTGACCTCTTCTTTTGAAAGTATGGAGAAAGCAATTGAAGGAATAAAGACGGAAGGAATAAAGGCGAATAAAGCAGAGGAAAAAATCGGTCAATTGTTTATTATCGGCTTTGAGGGAAAAACACTAACTCCTCAACTAGAAGAGATGTTTAAAAAATACCGACCAGGTGGTGTTCTTTTACTAGCCAAAAATATTGGGAATGAGGAACAATTAAAAAATTTGACTAAAGACCTCCAAGCCCTTTCCCTAAGAGAAACCGGTTTACCTCTTTTTATTGCTGTTGACCAAGAAGGGGGAATTATTTCTCGAATTGAATTTAGCCAAGAAAAAACTGCCCAGTCAGAAATTGAGAATACTGAACAGGCTTTTCAGATTGGTCAGGCCCGAGGAAAAGAATTAAAAGAGCTGGGGATTAATCTCAACTTGGCTCCGGTTTTAGACATAGTTAGCCAAGAAGACTTTCTTCATCGGACTTTTAAAAAGAATCCAACTGAAACCGGGGAATTAGCTAAATCTTTAATTTTGGGCCAAAAAGAAGCGGGGATCTTAACTGCTATTAAACATTTCCCTGGCTATGACGGGGTTACCTTCAGCCCGGAAGAGAAATTAGCTGAAAGAGAAACTCTTCCAGAAATCTCTCAATTTAAAAAAGCGGCAGAGGCTAACCCTGAGCTTGTTATGACTGCCAACCTAATTTACAAGAATCTTGACCCCTCTCTGCCTTTCACCTTTTCTTCGGAAGCTATCCAATTTTTAAAAAATAATCTCGGTTCAGAAATTTTAATCATCTCTGATGATTTGGCCCAAGACTATTTATTGGAAAAGTTTTCTTTAAAAGAAATAGTTACTAAACCTGTCCAGGCTGGTCTAGATCTTTTAATTTTCTCTGGCTGGGAAATAGGAGTTACTGAGGGTTTAGATGTTTTTTTTGAGGCTTTCAGAAAGGGGGAAATTTCTCAAGTAAAAGTTAATAGCGCTGTTTCAAAAATTATCCAACTAAAACAAAATTTAATAGAGTGAATAAAAAATTATTAAATGAGCTAAAAGAAAAATTAGGAAGGGAAAAAGCAATTATCGAAAGGAGATTAGGACGGTTTGCCAAAAAAGATAAAAAGCTAAAAGATGACTGGGACACTATTTTCCCTAAATGGGATGGTGACTCAGGATCCTCAGCTTTAGAAAGAGCGGCTGACCAAGTGGAGGAATTTAGCAATCTTTTATCCTTGGAATATAATTTGGAAACTCATCTGAAAAATATCAATTTAGCTTTAGAAAAAATTAAAAAGAGGAGTTATGGAAAATGCGAGACTTGCGGAAGAGAAATTGAAAAAGAGAGATTAAAAGTTTATCCCGAAGCCAGATTTTGTTTGAAATGTGAAAAAAAATAAAAAAACGAAGTTCCAAACTTCGAGAAAATTCTTGATAAGCTGAGGGGCTTTTTTATTTACCCCGTTAGAAATTTTGAAGTTTGAGGGTAGAAACTTACAAACCAAAAATTCCTTTAAATTTTACGATTTCTAACAAAGTCTACCTGGCAAAAGGATTTCTAGTTCCTGTTACTCCAAAGTGTAAATGGCAGCCAGAAGAAAAGCCAGCCCCAGGAGTACCTGGCGCACCACCCATTAAAGCTATTACTTGACCTTGGGAAACTTGTTCTCCTGGGTTGACAAAAGAATTAGCCAAGTGACCGTACATTGTCACCACCCCATTGGGATGCAAAATAGTTAAATAATTTCCAGCTCCAGCAAAAGCCCAACGAGAGCGAGAGCTGGTTAATTTAACTTTCAAAACTGTACCAGCAGCCGCAGAATAGATTGGCTCGCCGCACTTCCCACGACTAAAATCTATAGCATTGTACCAGTGAAGACCTTGGGTAATCCGACAAGGTGAAGCAATCGGGCAGATAAAATAACTATTAGCTATTGGCACCCAGACTGGAGCGTATTTAGCCGAAGGGACTGGCATTTCTCCATTAGGGACAATAACGATATCTCCAATATAAATATCCCCTTTGCCAGAAAGATCATTGAAGACTACTATTTCATCTATCTTTCCTTTATATTTTTTAGCAATAGTAGAAATAGTGTCGCCTGATTTGACATGGTGAATCACCCCTGAGACTGGCAAGATAATCAATTTTTGGCCAGGCTGAATATAAGTGTATTTATTTAAATCATTGGCCCAGAGAAGAGTATTTAAAGAAACATTAAATTTAAAGGCGACTGACCAAAGGTTATCACCTGATTCGACGATATATTCGGTAATTACTTTTTTAGTATCTTCAAACTCATATCCTCCAACTAAAGCCCCAAAAACCTGAGGGGAGAATTTAGTTGGTGGGGTAGCGGCCCGAAGGCTATTATTTCCAACTAAAAGAAATTCTGGTGATTCTGACCCGAATTTGTTTATTGGGCCTAAAAATGAACTTTGTTCTACTGATTTATCGAAAAGTTTAGAAACAGTAGCTAAAGAAAAATCCCCCTTATTAAGGAAATCTGAGAAGGAAACTGGACTCAAAGCAACCAAGCCAAACAAAATAACTGAAATCATCCCCAAAAAGAACAAAGGATCTTTTGAAGATCCTCGAAAAGCTCTTTTAATCCTCTGAATTTCCTTTTCCTTGACAAAATAAAATCTTTTGAGGCGCTTACTCATTTTTTTAAGTCTAACTTATCCCCCTTAAAAGTCAAGGCAATTATCCACACCCACACATGCCTGAAAATTTATGTTAATATAATTAAATGAATTTGACTTCAGTAAAAGTCCTCAAAAATATTCTCAAACAATACCAGCTTCGGCCCTTAAAAAGACTAGGCCAGAATTTTTTAATTGACAAGGGGGCAATTAAAAAAGTGATTAAAGCTACTGACCTTAGTCCAAAAGATATTGTCTTGGAAATTGGACCTGGTCTGGGTGCCCTCACTCAAGAATTAGCTAAAAAAGCAAAAAGAGTGATTGCCATAGAAAAAGATCCAAAGATGATAGAGATATTAAAGAAAACGCTAAAAGGATTTAATAACATTGAGGTTATCCAAGGAGACATCCTGAAAATGGCGAATGACGAAATCCGAATGACGAATTATAAGGTGGTGAGCAATCTGCCGTTTTATTTAACATCGCCGGTTATCCACCAATTTCTCGAAATGGTTGAGACCAAGTTTCAACCATTTGAAATGGTCTTGGTGGTCCAAAAAGAGGTAGGGCAAAGGATTTGCGCCAGGCCACCAAGAATGAGCATTTTAGCAGTTTCTATCCAAATTTATGCTCAGCCAAAAATTATATCTTATCTTTCAAAAAAATCTTTCTGGCCTCAACCAAAAGTAGATTCAGCCATCATAAAGTTAGAAGTGAAAAAAGAAAAATTAAAAATCGACAGAGAGTTATTTCTCAAGATTATCAAGGCAGGATTCTCCCAACCAAGGAAACAACTAACCAATAATCTATCGAAAAAACTCAAGCTTAACCGAGTTAAGGTAGGGAATTGGCTATTGGAAAACAACATCAAGCCCACTCAAAGAGCAGAGACCTTAAGTGTAGAAGACTGGATAAATTTCACTAAAAACGTTAGAATTTAATAATGAGTTTTAAAAATTACCTTATTTTCTTTATAGTTCTTGCGTCTCTTTTCTACGGTAGCTGGGTTCTGGCAGAGTGTGATAACACTTGGTCTGAGTATAGCTGTGGTAATACAGAATGCGGTGGTAATGTTCTCGTTAGAGATTGCTGGGAAAATTGTATCTGGGAAGAAGAATGTGACAGTTCTGAGGTCTGCGATGAAACTGGAGATTGTTGGGAAGAGGAAGATTGTTGGGATGTTTGCGTAGGCTGTGAGACTGACTGCGGTTCGCCAGAAGTATATGAAACTTGTGAAAATTGGCAGACTTGTCAAAATGGTGGCTGGAGCACCAAAGTCCCGGAGTGCAAATGTGAAGGTGATTGCTTACAAACGCCGGTAAATGACAGATACTACGATAACTCAACTTATTCTGACCAGCCAGATAAAGACATAGGAAATACTGATATTTATCTACCGGTAAAATTAGATTGGGACGATGTTGAAGGTTGGGGGCAAGAGAACGGCCCCCAATCATATGCAACCAAAATAAAAAATGCTAGACCCAAAGATCCTTTTAACGAAGCAGTCCTTAACTCTTCCCTTGTTCCTCCTGCTTGTACTTTAAAATCTAATGCCGCCCATAATTGGGGAGCCAAAGCTTGCTGTAGTATAGATGGACAAAATTTAAATGAAATTA
>SDBU01001987.1_pt1 | contig 27997 bp, 24 predicted proteins | sample 2277071 | NCBI WGS metagenome assembly SDBU01 (sample SAMN10397929, study PRJNA504765) | marine sediment metagenome | isolation source: marine sediment core GS08_GC12, 126 cmbsf | place: Arctic Ocean: Gakkel Ridge, Loki's castle | collected 2008 | reverse complement strand
GCGCTCTGATAAAATTCATCGTGAAACATAAAATATCTTCACCAGAAATTAAGACTCGTTGCAGTTATGCCAAATTATTTTGTACGCCATAAATATATAACATATTTATAATCTGATTTATTTATCGAATACCACATTGTGTCTAAGTTCGGATCTGAAATTTCAATAATATAATCAGGTGGATCGGCTAAAATAGTATAATTCACAGGAGTTGTCAATACAATTGTAGGCCCATCAAACCAGATTGGATAGTTATCTCTCATCCCAACACGAGTATATGGAGTATCTCCGATACCATCATCATTTGCGTCAAAACCCGCATAATCATCCCAATAATTCCCAATATCAGTAGTGTTCCAGTTATTAAAGGAAATCCCAAGATCATAATAAACGTGTAATCCATTATTTATAAAGAAATTCTCATAAAAAAGATTATTTTCATTTGGTAAATAATTAACAAAATATATACCAATTTGCTCACAATTTTTAATTGTATTTTCAACAAATATATTATAGTTATTACCTCCTAATCCTGGTAGTGAAAGTAAATATATACCAATATCAGGAGAGTCTATTATGTTATGAGAAATTAGATTATATTTACAACCATAAAGGAATATTATTCCTGTAATCCCTTGATGTATTGTATTTTGTAAAATTTTATTGTCAATGCTCGTTTCCAAACCAATTCCATAATCGTTATTATTCATGTTATTCATAAAAATAGTATTATTATTAGAGTAAATCAAATGAATACCAACGTAGTTATCATTTATTATATTATTTAAGATTTCACTATTATTACTATACCATAAATTTATCGCAGTAGTTTTATTTAGTAAAATATTTCCTGATATTATAGTGCCTATGGAATTAGTTAATATGATTCCATTTTTGGAGTTATTGGAAACAGAGTTGTTATTTATGATGCTATTTGTAGAAAAGTGTAATTCGATCTGATCTAGGTAAGTATTAGAAATTAGAGAATAATCACAATTAGCCAATATTATTTGACTTACATTTAAAAAGTTGACCAATTCTAATCCAGTTTCATTTACATAAAAAAACACAGGATTACCGTTTAACGTATTTGTAGTGTCAATATAATGTGAAGTAGCTTCATCAAGCGTTCTAGGAAAGAGCTCAATTCCGGATCCTGTCATAATATTTCCCAGTAGTGTCTGGTTAAGGCTTTCCAGAACTCTTATACCCCCACCATTATCTTGAAGATCATTATCAAAAATCAAGTTATTAGCCGAAAAAAATATTTGAATAGCATAATCTTCATTTTGTTCAAGATAATTCTCCATAATGATGATAAAATTACCATTACTGACGAATACACCGTAATAATTAAAAGAAACATTGTTTCCTTGGATTAAGTTGAAATCCCCTCCAACTACCTCGATCCCTTTATCACCATTGAACAAAGCAGTATTATTTAATATGTTATTACTGTTGCTGTTGGCATCTAAACTTATTCCACACATCCCATTTCCAATAACTTCGTTACTGATGATAACATTGCCGTTGCTTTGTTGCAATTCAATTCCATCATTAGAGTTTTCGACATTATTAAAATTAGCCTTATTATTACTTAATGTATTATTATTACTATAAAATAGGGCGATCCCCCAAGCAGTATTTTTGGAAGCTATGTTTTCAGAAATAGTGTTATTATTACTATCCTTTAATCGAATTCCTACGGAATTATATGAGCAGTTATTTCGGTAAATTTTTCCATTATTTACATTTTCAAATTTAATCCCCGCACTACTACTCCCACTGGATTGCCCAAAATTGTAAATCATTGAATCTCTAATTACAAAATAAACATCAGAATTTTTTATATGGATACCACTTGTTAATGGGGCACCTTGCCCCTCTACCTTTACTTTTTCGATAATATATGGATCTCCCCATATACCTGAACCATTACACCACGTCTCATTAACAGCTTGCGACCAAGTATAATCTCCATTTCCATCATCATCAATAATAAATGGGGAAATTATTAAATATTCTGTGGGGTCACTTATTTTAAGATCTCTCTCTTTATTTGTGTTTATAATTCCTGTATTATTTGTAACCTTATTACACTTTTGTAAAAGTGGTAGTATTCCAAGTAAAAATAGAAATAAAGCTACTATAAAAACCAATTTGGGATTTTTATTATTTATAATTTTTCCCACTTAAATTTTTGAAAAAGTTTTTGAAACTTGTATAGATAATAACTCATGCTAGATTTAAAAATTTAACTGTTCGAGATTGGACAGAAATCTCACATAGATTTATAGAGATTAAGTCTATAATTCTATAAAAGAACAAAATTTGACATCAATTTGAAGGTGAGAAATTATCGGAGACTTTAAAAAAATGGAACAAGCTTATAAAGCTTCTTCCAAAATATTAAAAAAGAGAATGAAAAAGGAACGGCCAGTGGATCTTGAGATTTTAGAAAAAGTTAAAGAATCTACGATTATCATCGTTATTGGGTCTTATGATCGAGTGGAAACTGTACTAGAAATGATTAAAGTTCCTTATGTGTTAATTCAAACAGATGAAGTTGACCAAATTGATTTAAAATCTGATCAAATCTTAATAGTTAATTGTCCAGGAAATATTTCTGATGAAGGATTATCTAAAATAAAGAATTTTGTTAAACAAGGTGGGTTTCTATTCACAACAGATTGGGCTCTCCTGAATATTTTAGAAAAAATATTTCCAGAGTACGTGAAATATAATCAGAAACCCACTGGTGATGATTGTGTAGCGGTTCAGGTCGTTGATAAATCTAACAAATTCTTAGAAGGCCTATTTAAAGCTGATGAAGACCCTATTTGGTGGTTAGAATCCTCGTCTTACCCTATTGTAATTAATGACAAGAAAAAGGTAAAAGTATTAGTAACAAGTAAAGAAATGGAAGAAAAATACGGTGAAGCCCCAATAGTTATTACTTTCGATTATGGTGATGGAGGAACTATCTTACACATGACCAGCCATTACTACCTTCAAAGAGCTGAATTAAGAACTGAAAGGCATAAAATGAGTGCACAAGATTATGTGAAATCTGAAATGGCATTTACAGATAGCGAAGCAGAAGAATTAAAAAATGACTTGGAAGGACTAAGCCTTGGAGAGGCAGAATCCGCATATTCTACTACTCAATTTATCAGTAACGTTATTATAGAACAACAAAAAAAAGTATTGAAACGAAAAGAAAAGAAAAATAAAGAGACATAAAAATCACTCTTAATTCCAAGGTATAATACTTTTTTATTTCATTTTTTATTTATCTAAATCATTTTTATGACAAATTTTATAAGAATCCAGATTGAAGAAACAAAAAAGGTTTAAAATTGAAATTCTTTTATACACTTTAGTATGAAAAAAAAGAAATATATTTCAATTTTCTTTCATTTTCTAAACCAATTATTTCTTTTTTGATGATTTATGGTAGAAATATTACCCTCTCCTCGAGAATTAAAGGGAAAACGTTTGTTTGGATACTCTATGGGGGATTTGGGGATGTCATTACCTAATATATTCACAGGAGTTTTTATTTTTCAATATTATGTTTTTACTATTAATTTGAGTTCAATCTTAGTTTCCATTGGCATTACTACTCAACTACTTGTTTCGGCAATATTTGCTATAATATTTGGTGTAATTGTAGATAACAAAAAACCTGGTAAGATGGGAAAACGCCGTCCCTTTTTACTGATAGGGTTACCAGTTTGGATTGCAACAACAATTTTGATATGGTTTCCTCCCTTGGCTCCTCAGGGGAATTCATTCTACCTACCCACAGCAACATATTTTTGGGTTATAATTTTAATCAGATCTGTTTCAAGATCCCTTTTATTTAATGTTTATATCTCGATGTTGCCAGAGCAATCTCAAACTCAAAAAAATAGAGAAACTGTTGCCTCCGTAAGATCAGCCTTTATGATAATAGCTTCCGTTATAGCACTAATGTTACCTTTGATTGTTCAAAGCTTTCTTGAAGATCCTAAAAATGCTAAATGGTGGGAACCTTCTGGGAAAATCGTTACGACTTTCATACCCTTGATAGGAATTGGTGTTTCCATAATCGGTTTGATTTCTGTGTTGATTATTTTTTTCTCGGTCGATGAAAGCTTCTATAAATCAATTACTAATTATAAAATTGAAAAAGTATCGTTAAGAGATCGAGTTAGACAAATGTCTTTACCAGCAAGGGATTCTAATTTTAAATATATAATAATTTCTGGATTTTTTGGTGGAGTTGCAGGCAAGTTATTAGGTCTTTTAGTGTTCCCATTCCAAACTCATGTAATGGAATTCACTTCAGCTCTATTCTTTATTTATCCACTAATTTCAGTATTTGGGAAATTTGCTTGGTATATTTTCTGGATGAAAGTTAGGAAAAGAAATGATATCCTCAAATCTTATTCAATTACGTTGGTTTTAGCTGTAACTGGTTCATTTCTGGGAACGTTCTTTTTATTGAGATTTGTTCCTTTTGAAATTCAATTGATGTTCTATATAATATCATGGAGTACAGTTCTAGGCTCTATGTATTCTTTCCCTTTGTTTTCAATTCCTTTATCAGCAGCTATTATCCATGAAGCAGCAGAAAACTCTGAAGAGCCGAATAAAGATATCGCTATGTCAAAAATATCAGGATCTTATTATGGGTTATCATCATTTGTTAGAACACTTGGACCTGCTACAGCATCTCTTTTAGCCGGTTTCATTCTAGTAGGAAAGAATGAAGAAAATCCCATAATCCTAATTTTTCTCTTCATCCTTATGGGCTTTTTCTTTTTAGGATCCTTAATAGCCATCAGAAAAATAAAAGTTACTCATATTACTTTTTTTGAACACCCAATACTAGAGGAGAATAGATAATCCTTGTTTCATCTTTTCGGTAATCAATAATATTAACTCTTAAAACTAGAGTTTAGCAGGATTTTTAATAAAAGCCTCAACTATTCGTATTGTTTCATAAATATCCTCCAGTTTTAATAGTGAGGTAGGAGAGTTAATGTATCTACACGGTACAGATATTACTGAACTCGGTACGCCACTTCGAGAAACTTGAATTTTCCCCGCGTCAGTACGACCATATTTAGGTTTTTTAAATTGATGAGATATTCCTTCAATGTCAGCGTTTTTAATAATTCTTTCATTGACTTTAGGATGTGATATTATTGACCTATCTGCCAACGTTATAGCTGGTCCTTGTCCTATAATGGCTGGAATTTCTGATTCCTTTATACCTGGCACATCTGCAGCAGTAGTATTTTCAATAGCTAATGCTACTGTTGGTTTTAAAGTATAAGCTCCCGTTATTGCTCCTTTCCTACCAATCTCTTCTTGTACTGCAAAATTGAAGAGAATAGTGTCTTCACAGTATTTACACTCCTTTAGTAACCTCATGACATGTAGGAGAACATTCACACCAGTCCGATCATCAAATGCCTTACCCATAACCATTCCGTTTGGAAAGTTTAAAAAAGGTGAGTATAAAGTTCCTACCGTACCAATATCAATATCATTATTTTTGACCTCATTTTCTGATTGTAAACCAATATCTATGTACATATTAGCAACTGCTAGTTGTAGTTTACGATCTTTGATGGATGTCAAGTGTGGGGGCGTCGATCCTATTATCCCCTTGAAAATCTTGCCAGTTTTACTTTTTAAGATAATTAATTGTCCTAAAAGAATCCGAGTATCCCATCCCCCGATTAGCACGAATCTTAAGAACCCTTTTTTCTCTATATGGGATATCATAAAACCTATTTCATCAATGTGAGCATCTAATAAAATTCTGTCTTTTCCCTCTTTTCCTTCTTTAATTGCAAGCACATTTCCAATTGGATCAATCCAGAATTTATCAGCCAGATTATTCTCTTTAATTTCATTTAATATAAAATTGCTCACATCTTCTTCATGACCAGAAACGCCTATTAACGAGGATAACTTCTCTTGTAAATTTTTAATATTTTCGATGTTTAAAGGTTCGCTATTCATGATCAACCATGTTTAAAACTGTTATCTTAAATTAAATTAATTGAATATAATGATTTTATTGAAATTAATACTAAAAAACGTTTATATCTTAAAAAAAGAAAAATACATTATTTCCCCTTTTTTTTCAATTCAGCAAGAGTTTTTTCAGCAAGTATGAGCGCATCATCATACTTAGACTTATATTTCTTTAACTGTGCTTCTTTTTCAATTAATCTGTTATTTAAATCCAGTAGAGCCCCGGAGTCTTCAGTGAATGGAACCATCTCCCCTTCCCCCTTCTCTGCCATTTCCTTAATATATTTATACTTTTCTTTCCACACTTCAATTTCAGTTTGCAACTCCTGTACAACTTCATCGGTACCTATTAATGGGATGTTTTTTCCCTCTTTTATATGAACAACTTTTTTTTTTAACCTTGAAACCTCATCTTCTAAATCCTTAATTCTAACTCTTAATGAGGCAATCTCATCTAAATATTCGCCTGAAGATTTAGGTTCCATCATTTCCTGAAAGACTGATTTCCCCGTTTCTAATTCATCAGCAGACTTCCCCCCTAAGATTCTATTTTTTCTTTTCTGTAACTCTTCTACGGTTTGTTCTGAGAGAAAATCTAATGGATTGAAACCAATTCCCCCATGTTTTGTTTTTCTTTTTCGAACTTTTACAAAAAGTGGAATCCCCTTTGCTGCTTCTCCGCAAACAATCGATTCTCCTTTATCTAACCCTGAGATGTCAGATTTGTTTTCACTACTCAAGTCTTCAGCACTTGAGATAGTGATACCAATATCCCTGATATCTGAGAGGTTATGAACAACCCATGTTCCCGCTTGGGCTCTTATTGTAGTGTCTAATAACTGAGGTCTTTGAGTTCCTATAATGATATTGGCTCCAAATTTCCTACCTTCCTGAGCAAACAATTTAACAACATCACATGTCTCAGTTTGCTTTTTTCCAGCAAACAAGTGAGCTTCATCTAAAAACAAATAAAAAGGTGGAATTTTCCGCGTAGTACTCGCATCATAAAGTTTTTTAAGAAGCTTACCAGCTATCATCTCTTGTACTTCTAAACTCATACCATTAAGGTTCACAATGGTACACAAATTAGGAGCAACTAAATCTGCTGCGCTGAGCGAGAATAGATATTCAATATCGATATCTCCACCCCTATTCTTTTTCAAATCCGAAAATTCGATGATCCGGTCTACAAATTCACTATCACCTTCACCTAAATCTTCACTAGCGACTTTCAAACTTCCATACTCTCCGTGTCTGTCTAATATGACCACTGGAATCCCTTTTAATAAGAACTCTTCACATAACACACTCATGGTATAGCTTTTTCCGCTCCCAGATTTACCGGTAATGAAGATTCGGCCAAAATTCTTTACTAATAATTGCACATCGAAAGGATATCCAATTAGTTTTCCAAGTAAGATCGACTCTTCTGGAGGATTAAATATGCCTAAGATTTTTGAAATTTGTTCTTCCTTAGCAAGATAAACTTCAGACCCAATTTCAAAGGGCCGTTTGGGTCTTTCTCCAATAACGGCAATTTTGGCCATATATCCTTTACTATCACTCCACATATCGACAATTGTTAAGACATAGTAAATCCTATCCCCCTCATTATCCCTTTCTCCATAAATTACGAGATAATTATTCCTTTCGACAGAGGGGTCACTTAATAAAACAGTTACCCTGTGCTGAGTAGTTTTTCCTGATAGACGCCCTACTGGCTTTTCTACGGCAAAATCTTCTTTTTCTTCATCTGACATGAACATCACATAAAATATAATATTCTTAAATTAATTAAAAGTTAAAAATTTCATACGTTATAATGGATATTAGAAATTATAAGAATTTAAATCTAGTCGATTCCTCATATTAGAAGAATTTTTAAAAGACACTTTTTGGATTAGTTTTTGTAGTTTATATAAAACATTTTACTTCTCTTCAATAATTTTATTCTGAAACAAAGGAAAAAAAAGGATCAACGAAAAATCACACTTTTCTTAACCATATGAATTGGTTTATACGCTTCTTTAGCTTTCCTTAATCCAGGAATCCCTATATCTTGTTCTCTATTGACGTATTTTATATCCTTACCAAATTCTTTCAGAAATAAATTATTTATTGCTTGGTAAGCTCCTTCATATTCAATATGAGCTTTTTCAATATGAATTACTAAGGTTTCTTTATTCAACCTTTCTCCCAATGTATAAGCTATACACTTTCCATCCACGATAATAACCCCTCCACTGAGGCCTAATTCATCGTAATGTTCAATCGCAATTTCAATAGCTTTTTGTTCCTCCATTAAATCCTCATTCCCTTGACATTCGGTTACATCACACCATTCTAATTGTAACTCCAGTGTTTTCTTAATTAAATCACCAGAAATGACGTGGAAGTCATAATTATATAATTCTAAAAATTTATTAAGCCACCGACGTTTTTGGCGATATTTATTGCCTGGTAGATCAACCATATTCTTGATTTCGTAGACATAATCCCAGTTGTTTCTATCTTCATACACTTGTAAGTTTAATATTTCAAAATCCTTTTCTGTATAGAGTTTCTTCATAACCATCTCTGGAACTCTATGAATTTCTATATTCTCAAATTCTTCAAAAAGTTTCAAGATGATTTTTTCAGGAGTTGGACCTATAGCTGGTAAAAAAAAAATTGAATCATTATTCCCCGCAATGGATTTTCCCCAATTCTTAAAAAAGTTTATAGTATAAATTATTATGTGATTTTCCCATTCCAAAAATAGAAAATCGTAATAATTCTTCCAAATAAACAAATTTGAAAAAGTTAACTCTGAAATATTTGGGGGAAATTTATTTAGATATTTATCAAAAATTGGTTTATCAGATATTTTAAGGGGTTTTCCGCTACTGATTTCCATGGTTAATCTAATTTCTTAATATTTTATTGAATCAATTTTGCATTTGGGAGGATTAAAATTCATCAGAACTCAATTCCTTTAGTAATTTGCTACTACTCATTTTCAAACTCTTTTCTTCGATTATTAATTAGAAATTTTCCTAAATATCACTAATTTCTTATTCTATTAAATATAATCGGAAAATCGTAAAAAGCACACAATTATGAATAACTTCAAATATTGTAAGAATATTACCTTAAAAAAAAATTAAAAAGAGATATGTAAATTTTGATTTTAAGAGAATTTTATACGTTTTTTTGTATAATTTTTCACTAGTACAAATATAACAGCCATTCCACCAGTTATAAAGATAAGGAAACTGGTCATGAAATAATCCAACCCAATCCCCCCTCCAGATGGGACACTCTTCGTTATTGTGACCGCTTTAGAAGTGGAATAGCCTAACGTATCATTTGCATTTATGGTGATAGTATAACTTCCTCCAGGTAAAGCTGCCCAGGCTGTTTGGTTAATTGTTCCGATAATTGGAATACTCAATTCGTAAATCAATCCATCTAGCTCAAGCCATACAGAGTCCAAATTGGGATCAATGACTGTCACATTGAAAAAAGGGGCATCATTACCAAAAATATCTCCCGGATTAGGTGAATTTATATTGATGATTGGAGCTGTTGTATCTTTTATGATAGAAACACCCTCAGTTCCGATATTTCCTGGTAGGTCACTCGCATAGAATGTAAGTATTAAAGCACCATCATCAATAGCATCCCACGCGGTTTGATAAACCGTCCCATTTGCAGTAAATGTGTAATTGGTTAAACCCCCATCTATACTATACCACATTGAGTCTAAATAATCGTCAGTGATTATCACATCGAAAGAGGGAGCCCCGCTACTAAATGCATTTCCCCCAGAAGGAGAATTAATCATTATCTGTGGTGTACCATCCTCAGCTATAGGTAAATAATCGGCACTTCCCACTGGTCCACTTATATTGTATGGCACATCTACAATTCCATCATTTGGGGTTGAGTCTGGACCAGTATGATTGTCCCAATAGTTACCAATTGTCGTGATATTCCAATTGTTATTACTTCCATCATCCACAGCGTGTTTTCCATTTCTAAGGAATATATTTTTCCAAATTAGGTTATCAATTGTGAGACTAGTAAGATATATACCGTTTTGTCCATTATCCCTAATGATGTTTCTTGTCACGTTATTATTAAGACTCTCTTCGAACACAATTCCATTTCCTGAATTGTTATGGACAACATTGTAGGACACTATTGTATAATTACTTTCGTATATATATATCCCATCATAGAATGATCCATTTATTTTATTTTCTCTAATTGAATTATTATGGCTATCACTCAACCCTATTCCGAAATCATTATCAACAAGAGTGTTTTCATCTAATTCATTATCATCGCTGTTCATTAATAATATTCCATAATCCTGATGATTTGATATAGTGTTATCAGATATGATGTTGTCAAAAGATTCACTAAGTAAATAACCCCTTCCCATATTAAATTTAGCCTTGTTCCCTGAAATAATGTTTCTATAAGAACTCAATAATTGTATTCCATTCTGTGAATTGTTGTTGACAACATTGGACAAAAGTTGGGTCTCATTGCTGTAATATATTTGAATACCATCCCGAGCGCTATCTTCTATTAAATTCTCTTTAATTGTAATATTATTGCTGCTATCAATCCTAATTCCCCAATAATCATTCGATTTGATGATATTATCATATATCGTGTTATTATTACTTGATTTCACGTAGATTCCGCTTTGAGTATTATTATAAACAATATTTCCTATGATTTTCGTGAAATTACAATTATCTAAGTATATTCCATCGTAAGTGGAATTTTTTATTGTATTATCCTCTATTGTACTATTAACATTATTAAGAAGTTGAATTCCTAAGTTATTGAGATTTAATATATTTTCTTTAACAATGGTACCGCTGCTAGCAGTTACTAAAAAAATTCCATCTCCACTGTTGTTAGTTACATTATTTCTTAAAACAATATTATTAACGCTATTTTCAATGTAAATTCCATCCCATAAGCCATTGTTAACATTATTTTCCGAAATTGTATTATTAATACTTTGAAAAGCTATTGAAATTCCCATCCCTGTGTTATTATTTACAGTATTTCCTTCAATTGAATTTTCATTGCTTCCTTCTAGGGAAATGCCATGCTGAGTATTATTTTTTATTATATTTTCTTTGATAGTGTTGTTATTGCTTCCGTCCGTTAGAATAATCCCATTATCTGCATTGTTGGATATGGAATTTTCTTTAATGTGATTATAATTGCTCCCCTCTAAATATATCCCATAATTATCGTTGAACGAAATATTGTTATTAAATAATACACCATTGTCTACATTATTTAATGATATTCCAACTGAACTTGCATTGTAAACTGTAACATTTTGAACCACAAAATATTTTATTGAATCTCTAATTTTAATTCCCTCGTTCGAGTTATTAATAGTTACGTTTTCGATTATATATGGATCGCTCAAAGTGCCATTACCGCTACACCAATCTTTTGTAGCAGCCCAAGCCCAGTTATTCCAAGCCAAGTCATTAATAGAAATATTAGATAAAGGCCAATACCCAGAATTCTTCAAATTCTTCAAATTATTTTCATAATTTATAATTTCTTTTGAAGAACCAATTTTAGAGTTGTTTAAAACAGCGCCCATACTTGATGCGAAGAATAAGAGAAACAAAAATGTACTGATGTATGTTAATGTTAAGATTTTATTTCCTTTTTTCTTTATCATAATATCACTTTTATAATATAAATTAGATAAAAATGAAGATACGAACCTATAAAAAGATTTATGTTTAGAACAATAATCTCAGGTTTCTTTTATACTGTGCTCACTTCAAATATGAAGGTGAGTATCAAGGTAAATAAAAATCAGAAAGGACAAAAGAATTATCGTATACAAATAAAATAAAAAAAAATAATATGTTAAGAATCTATAATTTCTTTACGATTAAATCAGCTAATCGGTTAGAATAGCCCATTTCATTGTCATACCATGAAACTACTGCGACTAAATCACCGATTACCTTTGTCCATAATGAACAAAAGATAGAACTTGCTGGATTTCCGAGAATATCACTACTTACTATTGGATCATCAGTATATTCTAAAATTCCCTTTAATGAACCTTCCGCAGCAGCCTTCATTGCAGCGTTTACATCAGCAGCAGATGATGGAGCATTTTCCACATTAGCTTTTAGATCTACGCAGCTTCCATCAGGTACAGGAACACGCATAGCAATTCCATCTAATTTTCCGTTTAAATCCGGAAAAACTGCGCCAATGGCTTTTGCTGCACCTGTAGATGTTGGAATAATATTTTGAGCTGCAGCCCGACCTCTAATCATCTTAATAGGGTCTCCTGAGGTGGCTGTATCTACTGTTCTCTGTTGTCCTGTATATCCATGAATAGTCGTCATGATACCTTTTGTAATTTTATAATTATCATGAAGAACTTTCACGATTGGAGCGAGACAGTTTGTTGTACAAGATGCATTTGATATTATTTTCATATCACTTGTTATCTTATCATCATTACAACCCAATACTACGGTTATATCTGGATTAACCGCAGGAGCGCTAATAACAACTCGTTTTGCACCAGCATCTAAATGCTTTTGAGCACCCTCTCTTTTTACGAAAAATCCAGTTGATTCTAAAACTACATCAATATCATTACTGGCATGCGGTAGATTTGCAGGATCCCTCTCAGCTGTGATAGGAATCTTCTTACCATTAACAATTAATGCGCCTGGTTCTGATCCTACGGTTCCTGGAAACTTTTTATGTACTGTATCATATTTCAATGAATACGCCAAATATTTAGGATCAAATAAATCGTTTATCGAAACAATTTCAATTTCGGGATGATTTATAATAGCGGCTCGAAAAAATAGTCTTCCGATTCTGCCGAATCCGTTAATTGCAACACGTTTTACCATTCGTTTTCACTTTATTTATTTTTGATTTTAGTTCTTTTTATTAGAAATATCAAACTAAATATGTGGTTGATAGTTTTTTAATTTTTTAGTTTGGTATTTTTCTACTTAATTAGATTAAATAAAATGAAAAAGAATATAAGAATAAATATAATATTAATTGTCAAGTATTTAATTAATCAAGGCTATTCTGTTTTAGATTTAAAAGCATGAGAACAAATTTTTCACAAGCTAAAAGTTGGATATTATCAGCAATTAATGATATAAAAAGAGTTATATCTAGCTTAAAAAGAAAGGATTTTGCAGACGTTGCTTTTAGAATCCAGTTTGCAGTGGAAAAATTTAATAAGGCTGCCTTAAATCTCTTAGGAGTGAAGATTGAAAAGACACATACACCTACAAAAATACTAAAATCAATTATTCTTGATGAAGAAATATTAATCAACGAGAAATCAGTTAAGGAAAATCTCTTAAATATTATTAATTATTCGGGTTTATTTGAAGATGAAGGCGTTAAAACTAGATATGGAATTTTTAAAGAAGAAATGTTGATGATTCCCGAACGGATTTATAGTTCTTTTTAAGATATCAAACAATTTATTTTAAATCTTCAAAAAATTGTTGATCTTTATCTGATTGTTTGGAATGAAACTTTCAATATCAACGAGATTGAATTTGAAGAATTAAAAGAATTGAAAAAATTAAATAAAAAGTTAAAGAAATGGATATAGATTTATCGTTTATTCAAAATGCAAATTTTTTACGAAGTATAAAGGAATATCTTGAGAAATTATTCCAAATAGAGGAAAAAATTCAGGGTATTCTCTTATTTGGATCTTTAGCTAGAGGTGAAGCGATATATTCCGAAAGAGAAATTAGTGATATTGATTTAATCGTAATCTTTTCTGATGGTGAACTCCCTAATGATCATATAGAAAGATCTAGAATAAAAAGAGAGTCAATAAATTTAGCACTTCTATGTTTTGATTCAATATGGATGACAAAAACAGAATTTGAAAAATCTGTACAGATTAAAATGGATATTATTTTAAGTTGTTTAGATGAAGGTAAGATCTTATATGATCCAAATGATCTGATAAAAAATCAAAAAAATAAATTAATTCGAGAACTAAAGGAAAAAGGTGTAAAAAAGAGAAGTAACTATTGGATTTGGCCTTTAAGAAAGTTAGGCGACGAAATAGAGTGGTAAATCTTAAATTTTAACAGTTTTAATACAAATTAAACATTTTTATTTAGAAATTTTTACTTATTTTTTAGTTTTGTATTTTTCCATCTCTAAGAGTTTAACATTGTTGATTTTTAATCCGGTTGTAAGAAAGGAAAAAAAATATCAATTTGGTTTTTATTAAATAAAATGTCTGTTGGTATGTTAAAACTTCAAACAATTTACTTCTGTAAGGCCTTTATTGCGATTTCTGTTACATTCCGAGCTTCATCAGCTTCTACCATCCCAATTACCACAGCACGGATATTATGTTTGGAAATATAATCGTATGCCTTTTGTGGTTCTATTTTGCCCGCTGCGAGTGTTTTCATTCCCATAAACGCTGTTTCTGGCTTGCTGTCAACTAAATCTTCTAGATTCTTTTGGTTTCCCATCATCATACCATTTGCATTAAAAGGAACCAAGAACGCTTTAGCATTAAGCTCATTCTTAAACGCATATTCGAGAGTAGAAACGGGATTATGAACGGCAAGACCTGGAATCACCCCTCTAGAAGAAATTTCATCCATTAATTTCAAAACTCTTTCGTTTTTCTTATCCGAAATTGATGCATGGGTATAAATAACTTTTGCTTCGACATCAATTAATTGTTCAATTCCAGGATCTGGAAGCATCCCGGGCAAAGTAGAGCCCGTTATTATGTAATCATCATGAGTTTCTTTCATAATTTTAACAGCATCACAGACTTTTCCAAATGGAATTGCTCCAACTCCACGTCCACCACCTTCATAACATGCCTTCATGATTTCGAGCATAGCATTAGCATCATTAAAGAATTTTTCCCGATATACTGGAGCCATTTCTCCAAATTGAGGAGATCCCGCAAAAGGAGATACCCCAGTTGAGACTAATGGGATTTTTATACCTTCAAATTTGGTAAATAATTGTCTATCCATAATAATTCTTGTTAAAGCAAAGGGATTAAAAAAGATTATTAAGATTCTTCCTCATTTTAATTTTTTAATGGGAGTAATATGACGAATTTGTTTTCACTTGAATAAACACCAGAATTTTGTTCGCGACCCATAAAATAATCCTAAATAAATATCAATAAGATTTAAGAATATTAAATTTCATTAGAAATTAAATGAGAAAAAAAACCGTCTCTGAAGTGGAGAAATGTTATTAGGTGCCGCCTTACAGGAATTGAAAACGATGCAAAGCAAACTTACTCGTCTTTATAATTTGAGAAGTGACACTTTCAATTATTTAGAAAATAGGGAATTTGAAGTAGATTTTAATCAGATAACAGAAGATATCAATAAACTAGTTGATCAAATTCGCCAATTAAAGGTGCAAATAGCAAAAACGAATAGTAATTTTAATCTTAAAGTAAATGGAAAAGAAATTTCCATTCAAGAATTAATTTTTCTAATTGGGGATCTCAGGTCTGATCTCAGTCAAATGTCTTATCTTAAACCTAGAGGCCCAGTATATTTAGGTGGTCAGGCTGTAGAATATATCCCACAAAAGCGACAGGATCAAATTGCAGAGTTGATTTCAGAGATAGAAGAAAAAAAAGCGGATTTAGATAAACTCCTTCAAGCTAAGAATTGGTCGACTGAACTTAATGATTAATTACTAATCGATTTTGTGTAGAATAAACCGTGAGTCTTAGAGTTAGATGATGCACCCCCTGGAGACTGGGTTACCAGCCCAGTGCGGCTCGAACCCGTATACATGAGGCTTTATAGATTATTGCTCACAGATTAAAGCTAAAAGATAACAGATAAAAGCTCAAATTCGCATTCGTTTGATTTTAAGATTCTTGGGAAGAATCTCTAAGGATTCATCCAACGGGTTCTGATATCACGAAGTCGATTCTACGGCCTAAATTAAAAAAAATTTAAGAAAAAGAAAATTAGATTAAATCTAATGATTCATAAGTAGCTTTAATTAATCTGTTTCCACGTGTATCTGAATGATATAAATTTACGGCAGTTTCTTTTCTGGTTTGACTTCTCATCTTATTCATTACATATCCGATCCCAATTTTTGCATCCAGATCCATCGTTATCGCAGAACCACCCATTCCTCCCCAAAAACATGATCGGGGATTTGGTCTTGGACGCTCTTTAGTTGGTAAAGCTACTCCTAAACCCCAACGAATTGGATAGCCCATAACCAAGTCTCTAACAAAAATCTGTTCTTCAAGAATTTGTTCTAATGTTTCTCGAGATATTATCCTAATTCCATCAAGTTCCCCTTCACATGCAATTACAGAGGCTATTCTTGCTACAGACCTCGCATTTCCATGACCATTACTGGCAGGCATTTCGGCAGCTTGCCATTCACGGTCTCCTGAAAAGTCTCGTAACCTACCACTTAAAAGCATTTTAATTCCTACGGTTCCTAATCTTCGAGCTTCTGTAGCAATTAATTCAAAAAGTTTCTTAATTTGGTCAAAATCTTCAGATTTACCTTCCATTTTCAAATTTTCAGATAAATAGTCAGGTTCGTCATTTCTACTGGAAAAGATCCAATACATTAGAGCTGCTCGTTGCTTTGAGACGATAAAGCTACAATCTGGATTCTCAATTTTCCCAGTAGTAAACTTAATTTTACCATTTGAGATTATGATAGTAAATTGATCTTCATCCCCATAATCAAGCATAACCTTTTTTTCCAGATTCCCAATTTCTTTCTGTACGATTTCTGAGCTACCAACAGTATTAAATATACCCCCCATAAAAAGTGGAATATATTCCATAATAGGAAGATCAGGAATTAGTTTAGTAACACGTGGAACATGTGTCTCTGCTAATCCAATGTGGAAGTCAATTTTAAGTGGATTTGCTATTTCCTCTTTAAAAAAAGTGCCAAGAGACTTTCCACTAACTCGTCTAACTAATTCTCCTAATAAGAATCCATGGGTAGCGGAATGATAACCAGATTTAGTACCTGGTTCCCACCATGGTTTCTGAGCAGCTAAAAGGCTAGTAATTTTATTCCAATCATACCAAGCTCGAGAAGGGATTATCTCTTCGATTCCTGATAGGCCGGAGGTATGACTTAAAACATGCCGTACTAATATATTTTCTTTTCCGTTTTGTGCAAACTCAGGCCAGTATTTAGCAACTTTTTCATCCAAATCTAAAAGTGCACGATCTACACACATCATAGTACAAAGAACTGTTGGTACTTTTGTAGTGCTATAAACATTACAGATGGTATCTTTTTCCCAAAGTTGTGATCTCTCTGGATCTTTATAACCTCCCCAGATATCAATTACATACTCACCGTTAATTGTTACCGCAAAACTCGCGCCAACTTCCATCCCTTCTTCGAAATTTTTTGTAAAAGCTTCTTTGACGGCTTCAAATCGAGGTTCACATAATCCATGTATTTCAACTTTATTTGTCATAATTTTAAATTTAGCTCTATGAGTATTTAATCGTAATGAATTTTAAATCAAATTTTAAGTTATAGATCAGTACTAATGAAGATTTTCAGATTCTAAATAAGGAAGATTTTCTATTTCTATGGAAGTACCGGTTGCGGATATTAACTTTCGAAAATCAGGTCCAGGAATTTGTAATGTTTCAGTATTAATGTTTGGATGGCAACATATCTCCTCTGCATTCCAAATTTTTTCATCAATAATGAAAATAACTCTATTGTTTGTATCATTAACTAATCCAATTGGGGATACCGCACCAGACGTAATGCCTAATACTTCAAGGAGATCCTCAGGACCAGCAAAGCGAACTTTAGGAGCACTAATTGATCTACGGAATTGATTTAAATCTAACCGTTTGTCATGTGGTATAGTTATTAAGTATAATTGTCCTGATTTCTTGTTTTTTAGAAATAAATTTTTACAGTGAGTTCCGGGGATGTGATAACAGTGCTCTCTTGCTTCTGGTACAGTAAATACTGCGGGATGAGTGTGTAAAATATAATTAATGTTACGATCTGCTAACCACTGCTTTAATGAAGCTTCCATTTTTTCTATGAGTATAGTTTTTACTATATTATTTTAAAAAAATGAGTATTCCCTAATATACTAAGCCAAATGTAAATAAAAAAATTGATTTCAGATTTAAAGTTGTTTGAAGCACCTACCATAACATGCCTATATATGAATAAATTTTTATTATCCTTCTTTTTTAATAGATTTAGAACTAATATAATAATTTTATCTAACTAATGGACTCACAACTTATTCAAGAGAAATCCACACTAAGTTTTAAACAACTATATAATAAAATTCTTTAAATGTAACCTATCAGTTCATTCATCTAAATATCTCACTGAAAATTCAGCAAATAATCTTAAGCTCAAATTAACAAAACCTGAACTAGGTGGCTTGAAATTGAGGAATAAAATTGACCAAAAACCTTTACAGTTAAAAAACTCTGAGAGATTATTATTGAAATCTCAAGATGAACTTTCAATAAAAAATCAGATTTTTAACATTTTTCTAACTGTTACTTATGAAGAAATATACAACCAGATTTTACAGGTTGTTTTAAAGGTTTTAAAAAGTCAATTTGGTGTCGTTGGATATATGAATGAACAAGAAGATGTAATTTATCCATCACTGACTAGAGATGTATGGGATATATGTAAGATGGATAACAAAGATAGTGTTTTTCCTAAAAAAATATGGTCTAAAACAGTTTTTGGTGAGGTTATTAACAAAAAAAAATCTCTAATTGTAAATAAACCTTTAAACGTTCCTGAGGGTCATGTTCCTTTATTAAACTTTCTAGGTTCTCCAATAATACATCATGACAAAATTATTGGACTTATTGCTGTAGCAAACAAAGTTTTAAATTACAATGAAGATGATCTAAAGATTTTAGATTGGATAACCTCTATTATTGCGCCTATCTTGTATGAAAGTCTGCAAAAACAGAAATATGAGGAAGAACTTAAAACACAAAACTTGGAATTAGAAAAATTAAATGATTTGAAATCTGAATTTCTGAAAAATGCTTCACATGAGCTTAAAACTCCTTTAATCTCTATTAAAGGTTTTTCTAATCTCCTTCAATTATTATACAATGACGTGCTTGACAAAAAAGCAGTTTCAATGTTAAAAGAAATTGAGCAAAGTTGCTCGAGACTTGAAAAAATTATCAAAAATCTCATTGTAAGCTCTAGATTAGAATCGAGTAAAGTAGAATTCAATACATCAAAAGAAAATTTATCATCCCTCATTAAACACTCTATTATGGAGTTACAAACTTTAGCTAAATTGAGGAATCAAACGATTAATGCTAAATTGGATGATCAAGTTATTACAAAACTCAATAAAGAACAAATTCTTGAAGTTTTTGCTAATTTAATAAGCAATGCAATCAAATACACCCCAAAAAACGGAGAAATCAATATTTTAACCGAAATAAGGGGTAAGAATGTTGTTATATCAATAGTAGATAATGGAATTGGTTTCACACAAGATGAAAAAGAAAAAATTTTCAAAGAATTCGGAAAAATCGTACGGGATGAACAAAATCTTGATTTGGAAATAGAGGGAACTGGTTTAGGATTATATATTTCAAAAAAGATTATAAGTTTACACGGTGGGGAGATTTGGATGGAGTCTGAAGGAAAAAACAAAGGAACCACCTTTTTTATTTCACTACCGATTATTATAGATGAAAAAGAGAATAGTTAATTTATCTATATAAAAATAGATTTTATCTCTTACTTATTATAGATTATAAAGAAAATTTAAGATTCTTCTTCAGCTTCTTCTCTGCCGAGTAATCTAATTACAGCATCAGCGAGTTTATTCTGGCTTCGACTCAAGATTCCCTTAATTTTACCTTCTTTTCCAAGGACTCTAAGTGTGATACCATCCCAAACAGATGAAGGGTTTCCTTTAATATCCATAAATCTATCACGGTGAACCTCAACGCTTATATTATCATAATTCTTGGAATCTTCAGTGCATTTGAAACATAAGATACACTTATCTCTCTCAACAATAATTTCCTTTTCCTTTCTCTCCATCGCACTTACAGCACATACATCGCAAAATGAATCTATGATTTTTGTATCCTTTTCATTGTTTGTTATGGTAATAGAACCTTGAACTACCTTTCGAACCTTGTTTCCATTTTCTAATGTTCTCACTTCTTCATCAAATTCCGGGAGGGATCCGTTTTCTACTAATAGAAGCTTTGGTTTTCCATCAAGAAGAAGTTCTAAAGTATAACCTGGACAAATCCAAGTACACGAACCGCACCATACACATTTTTCAGTGTCAACTACAATTTTTTTATCCGATTCCATTTTCATTTGTTCAGGAGTTCCAATGGCTGTCCTTTTTAAGGGTTCATCATAAATCGAAATGGTTACAGGGCACACTCTATGACAAAAACCACACTCTACACATTTTGACTCATCATACTTCAATACTTGAGTTTGATCTAAAAGTTTAAACTCGTAGTGAGTTATATTCTCATCTATTTCAATTGCTTTTTTCGATGGAAGAGACATGATATTAAGAAATAGTTTGTTAAACTAAAAAAACTTTATAGTTTTTAGGAATAAAATTTACTAAAAGGGTGAATCATAGTAGATTGTGTTGAAGACTTGAATTATCTAGCTCATAACCGACATTTATTAATCACGTTAGATCTTCCAGATGAGATACAAGCTGATATAGATTCGCTTCGATTCAGACAAGTTATTACTAACATTATTTCAAATGCAATAAAAAATACACCAAAAGAAGGAGAAATTTTTATTCACATTATTGAGGATGCTGATAAAATAGATATCCTAATTAGAGATACTGGCGTGGGATTAACCAAACAAGAACAAGAAAAATTATTTGGAAAATTTGGTAAAATTGAACGATATGGGATGGATTTAGATGTAGATATTGAAGGGTGTGGATTAGGGTTATATATTTCAAAAGAAATCATAAAATTACATAAAGGTCAAATCTTAGTTGAATCTGAAGGAAGAAATAAAGGATCAACTTTTACTATTCGATTGTTTAAATAAAATAGTCTTAAACTGAATAACCGGATATAACCTTTTCATAATATAAATCCTTTTCTTCTCCTATTCTCTATACAGGTTTTATATAATCAAAGAAGGGTTAAATATTATAGAAAAGAGTGGATAATTTCCTACTTTAAATATTTATGAATAACATCAAAATCAGATAAATTAAAAGGTTTTAAAATGGCACCTGTAACACCAAATTCTCGCTTTTTATTTTCTACTTCTACACCAGGAATAGCCGTTAAAAAGAATATTGGTACATCTACAATTTTTTTATCTACTTTAATTCTTTTCACTATTTCATATCCATTAATATCAGGTAAGATAATATCTAATAATATTAATTTAGGTATATAGCCCTTTAATTCTTTGAGAGCTTTAAAACCACTAGTCACTCCTTTACAAGAAATTCCAATCGATTCAAAATAACTCGTTAATAAATTAACTGTTTCTAGGTCGTCTTCAATTAGTAATATATCGTACTGAGTTAACTTGTCGGTTTCTTCTTCAGTGTGGGTTTCAAATATATCTAAATGTTCTATGATCTTATTCTCAAGAATTAGGCATTGGTTTAATACATTTTTTAACCTTGCTACTATTTTTTCGTCCAAACTGTTTTGATAAGTCTCAATAATTAATTGTAAATACCCTTTTATTGATGTTAAAGGTACTTTTAACTCATGAGATAAGCTCGAAAGAAGGTTAATATCAATATTTTTGCTTTTTATAGTCATTTTTGATTTATATTCAATAAAAAATTTGAGAGCCTCTCTTATCAATTTTGATAAAGTTGGATAATCATTTTTTTTAGCAAAATTGGACCATTCATCTTTTATATCTTTTTCTACATACAAAGATATTCTCTCTTTGTTAATATCATAAGAATTCTCGCCTTTCTGCCATTTCTTGAAACTTTCAGTTATGTTACCACGCCAAATAGCTTTTTTCCCCGTTTCTCTTTCATAATCTTCCATTTTCTTAGTTTTTTTCAAATTGTCCGACATAATCATCCAAACATAATTCTTTTTGACATATTTATACTATTTTACATATATATAAAGTTTTTTACACTATTAAGATAGGCTTCTCGAAATAGTACTCTTAATTTGTCAATAAAGTATATATTTTTTTATTAGGAGGCTTATCTGGTAGTAGATAAGCCCCCTAGAGGTGTTTATATGAATATTAAGCGTAAAGAATTTTTTAAAAAAAGAAAAATTAAAAAAAAAATTATCTCTAGAAACTTTGTTTTTAATTATTTATTGATAATGTATTTTTTAAGGCTTCTGCTAATAGTCCTAATTTATTTGCTGTTGCAGTAACTTCTTCCATTGATGCGGTTTGTTGTTCCGTAGAGGCGTTAATTCCTTCCATTTCACCAAATGAATTATTAATCTTATTGATTACATCAGTGATTTTTTCATTTGTTTCACGGACAGCATGTTTCGATTCTTCTGCTAATTTTCTGACTTCATCAGCAACTACAGCAAAACCTCTTCCCTGTTCACCTGCTCTACCTGCCTCGATACTGGCATTCAAGGCAAGTAAATTTGTTTGGTCCGAAATTGTTGTAATTATTCTCATTACATTTCGTATATCATTTGATGCTTTCATGGCTTCATTAGTGTTAACAGTCATACTTTGCGTAGCTGTAGCAATTTCTTCTGAGGCTGCGTTTACTTCATTGGCACTGGCGGCCAGTTCATTTGCAATATTGGCTACATTTATACTTGCTCTCGAGGCGGTTTCAATCATTCCTTTCATTTCTACAGTTGTTTTTTCAAGCTTCTGTTCCAAGAAGGGAATAACTGCGAAGAATAAGGCGACTACTCCAATAAACAAACCAAAACTTTCACCAAAAGCGTCAGCTACATCACCATTCCAAAAACCCCATTTATCGCAAAGATTACCAAGAGTGTACATCGAACCTGCGAAAGTAATAAACACATATATAGCATTAGTCGGTGTTCTTTTTTTATAATAAATTACTGTTGTTATGATAACTGCTATAAAAAAGAAAATCATTCCAACTAAATTAAAACCTCCATCAATTAAATCTGCTGGATCAAGTTGTTGTGCTAACATTTATCTGACACTACTCCCTTTTTTGTATGCTAATGTTATTTGTTTTCCTTTTAAAACCTTCTTGTAATATTCATACATTGCTGTGACACACATAAGAATCCCTGCTACCATTATAAAAAAGTGCTCTAGAAAATTGAAAAACTCAGGTAATGCAAAAGCTTCCAGGTTTGTCGAAAGAAACACCATGAAAAGTGCATAAAATCCCAAACCCCATTTCATAATATCTCTCCGTTTCTTTATAAGATAGGGAAAAAATATTGCTGGAATTGAGATAATTATTAACATTATCAATTCATTAATCTCTAAACTCGGCATATATTCTTAGCTCCATTTTTTTTAGTTCGTAATTTTTTTTTGTGCTAATTTTGTTTTTTTTTGGTAAATCTTTCTTACTTTTATAAATAAAATAAGATTTTACATATAAATATTTCTTTTTTACCTCACTTTCTGAGTTATTGTATGTAAAAATCTTTTACTACAAGTTTTATAAAAATAATATCTAAAAAACACAATTAAAGCATTTAAATGAAGCGTTAGAACAAAATTTTTACTTTTTATAAATTTCAGATAAAGAAAAAAAAAAAAGTTAATCTTTTTCATTACTGTTTGACATCAGTACCGCAATTTGGACAGAATTTGGCTTTGTCATGGATGACTTTCTTAATCAAAAATCGAACAAAGATATTTGTGGTAGGTTATCTTGAGTTCCTGAGATATTTCGACCTTTAAAAATACTACCGGTATCCTTTTTACAAAACCAGATTAATAAAATGCTAAAATTTATTTAAACTACTTTTTTTTACCATTTATGAAATTTGGTTATTATGTAAGAACAGTTCTTAATTACCCTGAAATCAAGGATTTAACCCAGAAAGTAGAAAGATTAGGTTTTGAGTCTATTCATGTAAATGATCATCTTCTTGGTTTTGACGTATCTAAAGATAAGAAAGATCCCTATCTAGAGGCTATTATGCTCTTGACGGCTCTAGCTGTCGAAACGAAAAAAGTAAAATTAGGAAATGTAGTTATTTGTAATTCTTTCCGTAATCCTGCTTATTTAGCTAAGATGATATCAACATTGGACAATATTTCCAACGGACGTGCCTTATTATGGCTAGGAGCAGGATGGTACGTTGAAGAATATAAAGCATATGGTTATCCTTTTCCAACTCCAAAAAGAAGAGTTGATGAACTTGAAGAATCTCTTACCATTTACAAAAAAATCTTTACTGAAGATGTGACTGATTTTGAAGGGAAATTTTGGAAACTAATACGACACAGAAATTTTCCCAAACCTATTCAGAAACCTTATCCTCAGATTGTGATAGGAACATCAGGAGATAGAATGACTGATATAGCATGTCGAGAAGCAGATGGTATAAATATTCCTATGGGGAATATTGAACAAATTAGAGCCAGAATTCCTTTTATTGAGGAGAAATTGAAGAAATATAATCGTAATCTTTCTGAATTTGAAATTTCTCTTTTTACGTCTATTACTCTTGTTAGCGACCAAGAAGAACTTGAAGCCCTAAGGAGAAAAAGAAAGATATTGAAAAGAAGAATAAAGAGTTTATTTATCGACACACCTGAAGGCCTTAAGGAGAAGATTTCAAAAGTTGAAGATCTGGGTGTTGATAAAATGGTCATTTCAGTTGAGGATACTAACTTAGATGATCCTATCGAAGTCTTTAGTAAAGATTTGATGTAGACCGTCCAATTTTTAATTTATTTTATTTTTAGAAATAAGAAGAAAGAGAAATTGATTGTGATTGTTTAAATCTTAATTTCTAAGTCATACCTCTTGAAATGATTTTTGAAATGACTTCAATTGTCCTCAATGAAATCTTGACTGGGCAATCCTGGTGGGAATTTCCCATCCTCTTGTAGACGTCGCGCCATTTCGTCACGTAAGAGTATGAGAGGATAAGATAGGCCCACACGTGTGAATCCTGGACGATTATCGGTTAATAAATTAACGTCGAGAGTGTCTGCATATCGAAAATAGATATCGACTATTTTCTCGTTGGTTTCCACAAACCATTGGGCATTTGGGGGTCGAAATTGTGCGTAAGGAGAACCCGGGGTAGGTACAAATACTAATGGTGCGCTATATATGCCTTTTGAAATTCTTTCTTCAACTCCTTCTACAAGAGATGACATTGGTTCAATTCCTGATACCATGCTTTGAAAAACTCCTCGTCCACGCCCAAATATTTCAACTGCAGTTTCTTGGGCTTCTTTCCAATATTCAAAAGGATGGGCTTTGCTCTTACCTGGGCAAATAGCCTTGAAATAGGCAGGATCCATTACTTCAAGATCAAATTCAACAGCATTAACTCCTAATTCTTTCCAATTATCCATTTCTTCGAAATCTTCTGGTGGATATACATTGGGAGCGATATGCAGTTGGGAGAGTACTTCATCATCAAGTGATTCGTGTAATTGGGTCATAATTTTTTCAATTCCCTCACTCATATTAACACGTTGAGACGGTGGGAGTGCTCCACCTGTAAGAACCATAGTACCTCGCCAACCACTCTGGATAGCAATTATTGCGCATTCCACCAGTAGTTCCGTATACTTAGGAGCGAGACTTTTAGAAGGAGTTTTAGTCATAGGAAATGCAAAAAGTCCGCAATACTTGCAACCTTGACCCGAATCATAGTTGTAGCAACGGAAGTTCATAACCAGATTGATTATACTGGCTGATCCTGAAAAAATGTTTTTAACAGGAATCCCATTACTTAGTTTTTCATCTAGCCAGGAACGTCTCACTTCTAAAGACCCAGTTCTTAGTACTTTTCCCATGTCTGAAACAGTTACATTTTCACCATCGATTTCTACCTTCAAGCGAGAATATGGATTTGGCAAAAGCAAAACCACCAAATCACAACCATCCATTACAAAGGGGCGATTTCTAGAGCCCTTTTCAGGCTGATTCTTTACTTTAATACGTAGACCTTCGGAAAGCATTCTCGCTTTAATAAAGATATCCTCCTTGGTAATGTTTCTTTTTTCAGTCATAATACTCTCTTCTTCTCTTTATAATCTTTTAAATATTAAGTAAAAATTCCAATTATAACTCATTCATAATCACTCAATAGTTAAAAATTTGTATTAAAATAAATAATTGGAAAATCATTTTTTAAACCTTGGTTTGATATTGGTTAATCGTAATTATCTTTTTTAAATTATCGGTACAATATCAATGTTAAATAAAGTGAAAACAAAGAATCAGATTATTATCAGTTAAAATAAAATATCCTTGCAGAATAAATAAATTATATTAAAAAATAAAAGTTAAATGGGATGACTGACAATAAAACTGAAAAAAAGAAGAGGATGGAAGAAGCTGAGAAATTCTACAAAAAGGGGTTAATTTGTGGACAAGAATCTGATGCTGAGGGAGCGATTGAGTGTTGGCAAAAAACTGTAGAATTAAATCCTGAACATTTTGAAGGTTGGTATAATTTAGGAAACGCTTATGATATCGGAAAGCAAGATCTTGATAGTGCTGTAGACTGCTGGAATAAAGCGTTGGAACTCAAACCAGATGATATAGATGTATTATACAATATGGGTAACGCCTACAGAGAACATAAAAATCTTGATCAAGCAATAGAGTGCTATAAAAAGGTTGTAGAACTCAAACCAGAGGATCATGAAGGATGGAATAATATGGCTAATGCGTATCACGGAAAGGGTGAAACTGCAAAAGCGATTGAATCTTGGAAGAAAGCACTAGAAATAAAACCCGATAAATATGAAACATGGTATAATTTAGGTCTTTTATATAGAGAATTAAGAGAATTTGATCTAGCGGTAGAGTGTTGTCAAAAAATCCTTAAGAGATACCCAAACTCCAGTGAAGTGAAGCGTTTATTAAACACAATCAATAGAGAGAAAGACTCTGATTGAAAAAGATAAAAATCAATATTAATGCCAATAAAATAATAAAATTGAAAAAAATTAGGTTTAAGTCTTTTCTGATTCCAACTCAGCTATTGCTTTTTCACTGCTGAGTTGAATATCATCAGGAGGCATAATTGTTTCGTAACTAAATTTCTCTTTGAAGACTTCGTCTAATGATAGAAAATAGAGTGAAATACGGTAATTCTGATTGTTTCACAGTAGCAATCTCAGAATGATATTTAAGTTTAATATTAAATTTAATAAGATTTCTTATTTTAAAATAAATATCGCTTCTCGTTCAGATAAAATAAGCCAAGAAATTTGGCAAATAGATTTAATACCTATTATTGGTATCCCAAATTCCTGAATAGGAATAATTTCAACTGATTTTATCTCTTCTTGTTTGGTTTTATTTAAGATTTTTATGATGGTTCTTTGTTCTTGATCTACAATTTCAACAATTCCATTGTAATTATCATATTCAATGAGTCCACTTACAGTAACTCCTTTTCCCCGTCCAATTTTAGGTAAATTCAATAATTTAATTGACTCTTTGTCAAGTCCAAAATAACCCGTAAAACCTGTGTCAAATATACAATATTTCACAAGTGTAACTTTCGTCTCCGGATTTGATATTCTCACGGGAATTCTATATATTTGTAATTGAGGGTCGAGTTTCCATCCTCCTAAAATATTCATGAATTATCCCCTAATATCTTTTAATTTATCCTGCAATTCTATTATTTGTGAATTTGCAAGTTCAAGTACATTCTTTGGATCTTTTTTTAATAATTCAAATTCAGAAGGATTAAATGGACCAACTATATAA
>SDBU01001986.1_pt1 | contig 28000 bp, 26 predicted proteins | sample 2277071 | NCBI WGS metagenome assembly SDBU01 (sample SAMN10397929, study PRJNA504765) | marine sediment metagenome | isolation source: marine sediment core GS08_GC12, 126 cmbsf | place: Arctic Ocean: Gakkel Ridge, Loki's castle | collected 2008 | reverse complement strand
CAACCCCACCTCCGGGTTCGTGATCTTCGTAGCCCAGAAAGACACTGTTGAGACCGACATGTCCATTGAGGAGGGTATCAAGCTGCTCATCTCGGGCGGTGCCCTCTCCCGCAGGGACCACCGCTTCCGCTACGATAAAACTCAGGCCAGCAGTACGGAACTCCCCGAAGTTGCCGGGGAAAAGTAGCAGTGGCAGTGGGCAGCTTGCCCGGCCTGTCCGGCGTCCAGACGGGCCTGTCCGGCGTCCAGACGGGCGTAACGCAAGTGTAGCCGGGTGGCAGTCAGCCATCAGCGGTCAGCACTCAGCGATCAGCCATCAGCCACGGACAACGGACAATCCGTCTACGCTGCGCTACGCCGGACAAGTCGTCAATCGACAATGCCCCCCAGTCCCCAGCCCCAAGCCCCCAGCGAACCCGCCCCTTGCCTTCCATCGCGGCATACGGTAGCTTCCCATAGGAACCGGGACTATTGAGGGATCAGTATGTCTGAAATTATTCAACAGGCTCTGGAGAAAATCACCGGGCCTGACCTGGAAACCATCATGGCTGGACTGAACGACATCCAGGCCGACATTCACACCTGCAGCAGGGTAGGATGGAATCGACACGAGATACGCGTAAAAACCGACCTCTTTTGTATAGGAATTCGGAAGATTACTGGCAGGATGCCTAGAAGTCAGGGAGAAACCACAGTAAGCTGACATTTTGCTTGACATATAGGGCAACACGAGCCGAAACTACCAGCTAATTTCATATCCTAAAACCAAGAAGGGGAGGACACGATGAACTTCGACATTGAGCGGATGTCGGGAGAAGAGAACATTCCTGTTACATTCATCAAAGCTGCTCTAGGCATGCCACTCTCTGCTTCACTCGACCATCTCAGTTCATTTGAGCAGGCCTACGAGGCCTACCTTAGCGCTTCCCCAGCGAGCGAGCAGAGGATAGCAGCCGGCCGAGAGCTGCTCAGGCATATTTCTAGTTTCGAAGAAGCTCGCAAGGCCACCCTTGCTCATCCAAAAGACAGTGCTGGAGAGAGAATGGCATTCCGCAAAATGCTTGAGTATGTCACTACTCCCGGGGAAGCTCACGAAGCTTATAATAGCGCTGAGAGGGATAGTAATAGAGCAGCGATACTCCAGAAGTGGGAAGAGCTCTCTGCAACTAGGCTCGAGGCAGCATCGACACTCGATGAGGCCCGTACAGTTTATGAGAACAGCGTGCGCGACAGCGAAGTTGGATGGGCGGCGATTCGGAAAATGCTTGAGTATGCCACAACCCTCGAGGAAGTACGTGAGGTTTGCCAGGAAGTATCATTTCAAAGCGAAGAGGGAATAGCAGCAATCCGAAAAATGGCTCAGTTTTATCAAACGTAGTGCTTAAGAGCCCGACCTAGCTCGGAAAATATAATTGTCCAAAGCAGGCTAGATGAAAATCAAGTTTCAGTTTAGCATCTAATAGAGATACCAATGAATATTTTAGTCATCGGCACCGGTTATGTAGGTCTTGTGACCGGCGCATCGCCAGTTCTGAGTAGCCTCTGGCACTCAGCATTCAGCGGTCAGCTACGGACAACGGACATTCTTCAATATGGATACATACATAGCATGATAGATCAAGTATAGCAAAAACAATTATCAAGAATAAATAGAGTAGTTGTTCCATGTTAAATGGCAAAACCATCCTGATTACCAGCGGCCCGTGTGATAAGCAAGATCGTGTAAAATTGAAACCATTCTGTAAAAGGAGGTACAAGGTTGAAACCCTGGCAGGCAGCAGTTAAGAAAACTATAGATCTAAGTATCTCGTTATTTGCGCTTATTTTGGCAAGCCCGATTTTTATACTAATTGGAATAGCGGTGCGCCTTTCGTCCCCTGGTCCCATCATCTACTGCCAGAAGCGTCTGGGAAAGGGGGGTGTCCCCTTCACTCTTTACAAATTTCGCTCCCTGTACCAAGACTCGCATATAATCAGGACATTTGATGGTAGCAATGTTGTAATGAAGGGAGATGCCCGCCTTACCAGTATGGGACATTTACTCAGATCCTTTAGTCTTGATGAGCTTCCTCAATTTATAAATGTGCTCAAAGGTGATATGAGCCTTGTTGGTCCACGACCCGATCTACTCGAATGTCTTTGCCATTACACCGCCGAGGAACACCGGAAACTGGAATTAAAACCTGGTTTGACCGGCCTGGCCATGATCAGAGGACGCAATCTTATCCCCTGGAAGGAGCGCATCCGTCTGGATATCTGGTATATTGAACATTATTCTCTTTGGCTGGACCTGAAAATCTTTTTAATTACGGTACCGACGGTGTTATTCCGCAAGGGAATATACCCGCCCAAGGACTTGCATAACTCTACGATACACTAGGACTTAGAATAGCGCTGCCCTATCTCATGCCCTGCTTATTATTCAACCGCCTCCGGCTGCCCATAACATTGCCATAACGGACCACAGCATAACTGATGTCATGCTTCCCCTTATAATTATTAGCGGCGATAAGCAATTTACCCGATGTGGGCTTCATCGGCGATGAGCAGGTCAGATGGATCGCCTCAGAGATGAATGGCGCCTACTCGAATTATCTTAAGGAGCTCGCACAATGAGCGACACAGCCGAAACAATGCCCCCTGGCGCTCGCGACCAAAAGACGTCCCCAGTCCCGAAGCCATTCGAGAAGCCTATCTACGTCACCCGTCCCTTCCTCCCTCCAATTGAAGAGTTCACCGACGGGCTTCAGGAAATATGGGACAGCCAGTGGCTGACGAACAACGGCCCGGTTCTTCAGCGCTTTACCCGTCAGCTGTCGCACTATTTCGAGATGGACAACGTGTGCCTCTTCAACAATGGTACACTGGCGCTGCAAATCGGGCTGCAGGGAATGGGGATTTCCGGCGAGGTCATCACGACCCCGTTCACTTTCGTCGCGACCACCCACGCTCTGTTTTGGAACAAGATCCGACCCGTCTTCGTCGACATCGAGCCGGACTACTACACACTGGACCCCGAGAAGGTCGAGGCCGCCATTACGCCCTGGACTACGGCTATCCTGGCCGTGCACGTCTTTGGTTACCCCTGCAAAGTCAATGCCCTGGCCGACATCGCTCGTCGTCACAACCTCAAACTGATCTACGACGCGGCCCACGCCTTCGGCGTGCAGATTGGCGGCAAGTCCATCGCGCATTTTGGCGACATGAGCATGTTCAGTTTCCATGCCACCAAACTCTACCATTCTCTTGAAGGCGGCATGTTGACCTTTCAGGATTCGGGCCTCAAAGAAACTTTCGACTATCTGAAGAATTTCGGCTTCAATAGCGAAATCGAAGTCGTGATGCCCGGAACTAATGCCAAGATGAACGAAATGCAGGCCCTGATGGGCATCCATGTCCTCAACTATCTCGACGAAATCATCGAAAAGGGCCGGCAGATCGACGCGCTTTACCGCGAGAGGCTCAGCGCGGTTCCCGGAATCCATATCCCGCCGCCGCTGCCGGACGACATTCGATACACTTACTCCTACATGCCCGTCGAAATCGACCAAGAGGAATTCGGCATAAGCCGCGACAATCTATACGATAAACTCAACGAATACAACATATATTCAAGACGCTATTTCTACCCCTTGATTTGCGATTTTGCTTGCTACAAGAGCGTTTCTGTCAAAGACCCTCTAACGGTGGCAAGAAAAGTGGCCGACAGAATTTTGAACCTCCCAATTTATTATGACCTTTCGTTGGAAGATGTACACAAGATTTGTGATATTATTATCGCAATTGGCCCATGAGAAACCGCATCGTCTAAGTTCCAAACTTGTCGCGATTAGGACAGTTGAGTAAAATGGTGAGAGAGTTATTATGAAATTGGCGATTATGCAACCGTATTTTTTGCCGTATATTGGCTATTTTCAGCTTATTAATGTGGTAGACCAATTTGTGGTTTACGACAATATTCAGTTCACTAAAAAGGGTTGGTTTCATCGCAACCGAATCCTTGTTAACGGAACAGATAAAATGTTTAGCATTCCCCTTAAAAAAGATTCGGATTATCTTGACGTGGCGCAACGGGAGTTGGCGGACAGCTTTTATAAGGAATCAAATAAGACAATTCGGACAATAGAGGCATCATATCGGAAAGCTCCATACTACAAAGAAGTCATGCCGTTGGTGGAAAAGTGCTTTCAACGCAGTTCCGGCAATCTATTTCGTTTCATACACACGTCCCTTACTTTGCTGACGCAGTTTCTTGAGATTGGCACGGAGATAATCATATCGTCATCCATTGATATTGATCATACTCTCAAGTCTCAGGACAAGGTTCTTGCCATCTGTAAAAGCCTTGATGCCGATACTTACATTAATGCAATTGGCGGCAAGGATCTTTACACAGCAGAAGCCTTCAGAAATGAGGGAATTGAACTGCGTTTCATTAAGACAAAACCTATCGAATACAAGCAGTTTGATAACGAATTTGTTCAATGGCTTTCTATAATAGATGTAATGATGTTCAATTCAAAAGAAAGAATAGTAAATATGCTGAACTTATTTACTCTGGAGTAAATCATGAAAAACATTTTAGATACACATGTTAAAGCGTATGAAGGACAAAGTCTGTAGGATTTTGATAATAATATCCAGCTCAATTGGTATCCTCAAAGAATTATTAAACTCACAGAAAATGTATATTCTTAATGCCATTTACTATTAAAAAAAGATTATGTCCTTGAATTGTGATGAGAATATACTTCATGCATTATGTGAGATTAGGATAGATTATCCAAAATTATCTTTTGGTATTCTAGCATAGTTAAAAGAAATTTGATGAAAATATTAATAATTGGAGGCACCTCGTCGCTAGGATGCGCTTTGAAACCAGTCTGTTCCGAATTTAGTGAAGTTATAACAGCGGGCAGAAAAGATTGTGATATAACCTTGGATTTAAACGATCCAATAGAAAATATATCCTTGCCAAATGATATAGATGTAGTTATTCATACAGCAGCGCATTTTGGCGGAAAGACGGAAGATGAGATATTGGAAGCAGAAAATGTGAATGTATTAGGAACACTGAAACTCTGTCAGGCTGTTGTTCAAACAAACGCTAAAATGTTTGTTTTGATTTCCAGTATCTTTTCTTGCTTAAAGAATAATTCTGAATATTATGGTATATATGCCCTTTCTAAAAGGCATTCCGAAGAATTGGCTCAATTCTATTGTTCGACTCATTCTTTGCCATTAGCTATTTTGAGACCATCTCAGATATATGGTAATGGAGATAGTTTTAGAAGGCATCAGCCATTTTTCTATACAATAGTCGATAAAGCGGAAAAAGGTGAAGATATTACAATTTACGGTTCTAATGATGCGCTTAGAAATTATATTCATATAGATGATTTAACAAATATAATAGCAAGAGTTGTTCAAAATAAAGTTGAAGGAATATATCCTTGCACGCATACAACAGACGTAACCTATTCGCAAGTTGCCAAAGCTGCTTTCTTAGCCTTTAATAGCAAAGCGAACGTTCATTTCCTAAAAGCAAAAGCTGATATCCCTGATAATATCTTTGAAACGGATGCTTCTTTGTATGAAAAGATAGGCTTTTATCCTCAAATATCTATAGAAGAGGGCATTAAACAGATAGCGCAATATAGGCAGGCGCTATTATGAAAAATATTCTTGTTTCTGGCGCAAGCGGCATCGTCGGGTATGGAATTCTGCGTTCCCTTGGACGTTCCGGGAAAAAATTACGACTTATTGGAACATCAATATATGATGATTCGGTGGCTCAAGGTTTTTGCGATATATTTGAACAAGCTCCACTAACTAATAATAGCCGCTACATTGAATGGCTTTTAAATACAATTAAAAAACATCATATTGATCTTATCATCCCTGGAATAGAAGTGGATATGTACAAATGGGTTGAGCATATTTTAGAAATAGAAAAAAGTGGTGTTAATATTTTATTAAATAATAATAAACTGATTTCATTATGTAAAGACAAGTGGATATTTTATGAAAAACTAAACGAGATTAACACACCGTATGTAATTGAAACTTCTTTAGATTCGGATTTTGATGCTCTTGTGAGTAAATTTGGATTGCCTTTTTATTTAAAGCCGCGCTGTGGGTATGGCTCAAAAGGAATTGTGGAAATAAACGATATTGATACTTTTTTTAAAAATCAGGCAAACATTGGCCCTATCCTAATGGCGCAAGCCATAGTAGGCAATGAAAATGAAGAATATACAACATCCGCTTTTTGTGATGGCAAAGGAGGCTTTTATGCCTATATGACTCTTAGGCGAAAATTATCCAAAGAAGGTTATACTGAAAAAGCAGAAGTTGTCAAAATAGACGAGATAAACGAGGCATTGCTGGATTTATGTGAATACTTTGGACCGGTAGGTCCCACTAATTTTCAATTCAGGAAACATGAAGGTGTTTTGAAGCTTTTAGAGATAAATCCCAGGATTTCTTCTTCTACATCAATCAGGATGGCCTTTGGATACAATGAATGTAAAATGGCAATTGAATACTATTTGGAAAACAAAAAACCAGAGCAGCCTTTTATAAAACGAGGAAGAGCAGTTCGATACATTGAGGATTATATATTTTATGAAAATAGGAATGATTTCTGATATCCACGGTAACTATGAAGCATTAAAAGCAGTTCTTGAAGAGTTAGACAGGATGAACATCTCTAAAATATACTGTATGGGTGATGTTGTTGGATATTATTCACAAGTCAATGAATGTTGTGATGAAATAAAATCGCGAAATATACCATGTGTGATGGGAAATCATGATTGGTACATGGCTGGCGGTGGTTTTTGTAAAAGGTCAAGAAGTGTAAATGACTGCATTGAATATCAAAGAAAGGTAATCACCAAAGAAAATTTAGAATGGCTAAAAAGCCTGCCTATTCAGCGATATATTGGCAACATACATTTGCTTCACGGTGGTTGGTCTGATCCAATAGATGAATATTTGCAACCAACCAAAGAATACTTTTCGCGAATTGATGGGGAGATATTTTTTTCTGGGCATACACATATTCAAACTTTAGAAAAATATAACAATAAAACTTATTGCAATCCGGGTTCCGTAGGACAACCACGAGACAATGACCCCAGAGCAGCTTTTGCTGTATACGATGGAGAAACTTCCTTATATAGGGTAGAATATAATATTCAGCGGGTTTTTAATCTTATGAGAAAAGCAGGATTTAATGATTATTATTATGGTTGCTTGAAAACTGGTGCCAAAAACCTTTGTAGGCCATAAATGCGCTGTATTATTATAGCCAATTCCCGTTTGGCTAAATCTCGACAGTTAAAAGGAAAACGTTTATGATTAAATGGAAAAAATTGGGGAGAGTTTTTACCCCCACTGAAATTAAGGACATAAGTTGGATGAAAGAATTTGCACAATCACCTTCCGTTTTAATATTTGACAAATATATTAGGGTTTATTTTTGTTGCAGGCCCTTACCGGATATTAATGGTCAATATGTGAGTTACATTGCTTATGTAGATTTAAATAGATTTAATTTATTTGAAATTATCAATATTTCCCAAGACCCCGTCTTAAAATTAGGTGAACTTGGCACTTTTGACGAATTTGGAACATATCCAGTATCAGTCATAAGACATGGATATGACATCCGAGCTTATTATGCTGGTTTTACTAGGTGCGAATCTGTTCCATTTAATGCTGCAATTGGGGTGGCAATAAGTCATGACAATGGAGAAACATTTTCGCGACTTGGTAATGGACCAGTTTTATCCTATGGCGTTGATGAACCCTTTGTCTTAGGTAGCCCTAGGGTTAGAGTTTTTGGTAATAATTGGTATTTATGGTACGTTGCCGGCAAAAAATGGATGAAAGATAGCGAAAGACAAGAACCGGTTTATAAAATTCGCATGGCGACCTCAGACAATGGTCTTGATTGGAAAAAGGCAGGAAAAGATATTATCGTTGATGTATTAGAAGAAAATGAATGCCAAGCAAGTCCAGATGTATTTTTCTCCAATAGGAAATATCATATGTTTTTTTCATACAGGTATTGTTTAGGTTTCAAAACGAAAGGAAGAGGTTACCGTGTTGGATATGCATTTTCTGACGATTTAATGAATTGGACTAGAGATGATATAAACGTGGGTATAAATGTTTCAGATAAAGGATGGGATTCGGAATCGATCAGCTATGCCCATGTTTTTGAACTCGATAGCAATATTTATATGCTTTACCAGGGAAATCAAATAGGTAGATTCGGGTTTGGATTAGCACAATTAGAAGGAAATTTATTATAAAGGGACCATTCGTTATGAAATGGAAGAAACTGGGTAAAATCTTTGACCCAACAAAAAATATAGTTGCAAATGATTCTTATGAATTCGCTCAATTTCCACAAGCTTTAGTTTGCGATGGCTTTGTAAGAATATATTTTTCATATAGAGAAATCGATAACAACGGTAAAGTCTTAAGCCTAATTTCATTTGCTGACTTTAAAAAAGATTTCACAAAATTAATTAATATAGCTACTAAAAAAGTAATTGATTTAGGCGGGTTAGGCTGTTTTGATGAACATGGAATATTTCCTATGAATGTTGTTAGATATAGGAATAAAGTATATGGTTATACAACTGGCATAAGTAGAAGGTTATCAGTACCTGTTGATAGCTCAATCGGTTTGGCTATTAGTGATGACAATGGCCTTAATTTTAAAAAAGTTGGCGAGGGGCCAATACTAGCTGCTTCTTTATACGAACCTTTTCTTATAGCCGATCCTTTTGTTTCCATTTTCAAGTGTAAATTTCATATGTGGTATATTTTTGGGGAAAGATGGATACCTTATGCAGAAAAAGACGGTTTGCCTTCGCGTGTTTATAAAATAGCTCACGCGAGTTCTGATGACGGTGTTTCATGGCATAGAGAAAGCAAAAAGATAATCAAGGACAAGCTGAATTCTGATGAATGTCAGGCTATCCCTACTGTTGTTAATATAAATAAAAAATATCACATGTATTTTTGTTATAGGCAGGCAATCAATTTTAGAAATAATAGAGAACGTAGTTATAGAATTGGATATGCTTATTCCGATGATTTAATCAATTGGACAAGGGATGATGACAATGTCGGAATTGATGTTTCGGAAAATGATTGGGATTCGGAAATGATATGCTATCCTCATGTTTTCCACTGTGATGATCATGTATATATGCTATATAATGGTAATGAATTCGGACGATTTGGATTTGGTCTTGCTGTCCTGGAAAATTAGCCTGTATTAGTACACGCATAGAGCTTTAGGATTACACGGGAGAAAAATCAAAATGACGACAAAAAGAGATTATAATAAGGAACAAAAAGATACCGCTGATAGCAAATACGCATACTCTTTTGATTTTGACGTGATGCATCGTTATATGTTGAAGTCATTCGAACCATTTTTCAGAAAAGGAAACATTCTTGAACTTGGATCCTTTAAAGGTAATTTCACAAAAAGACTTATCCCTTTGTTTGATGACATTACCTGCGTCGAGGCTTCTGATGAAGCAATTGAATCAGCGAAAAAACAACTGGGTGATAAAGTCAAGTTCGTCAATTCGCTTTTTGAGAAGGTCGCCTTGACATCCAAATATGAAAATATTATATTGACTCATGTTTTAGAGCATCTTGATGATCCTGTTCTGGTGTTAAGAAGAATCAATAATGAATGGCTTTCTGATAATGGGAGACTCTTTTTAGTCTGCCCGAACGCTAATGCACCATCGAGACAAATTGCGGTGAAAATGGGTTTAATAAGTCATAATTCAGCCGTCACTCCGGCAGAAGCCGAGCATGGACACAGAATCACGTACAATTTGGACACTCTGGAGCGTGAGGCGCGGGCTGCAGGACTGAATATTGTTCACAGATCAGGTATTTTCTTTAAGGCGCTCGCGAATTTTCAATGGGATAGGTTATTAAACACAGATATCATCTCTCAAGATTATTTGGAAGGGTGTTATCAACTGGGGCAGCAATATCCGGATCTGTGTTCAAGCATATTTTTGATGTGCGAAAAGGGACAATAGCGCGGATGCTTCGTGCCTTTATGGTTGAAAATAAAAGGACGTGATATATCTGAACCACCAAAATAATTTTACAGAGCTTAAATGAGTCGTTCACTTAAATCAAAAACTCTCCACGGCCTGTTCTGGAGCTTCTTTGAGCTAACGGGACAGCAGGGCATCCAGTTCGTCGTCATGATCATCCTGGCCAGACTGCTCTTACCGGAGCAGTTCGGCCTGATCGCGATGCTGGCAATCTTTATGGCGATAGGTCAGATGTTCATCGAAAGCGGTTTCGGGCAAGCATTAATCCAAAAGAAAGACACCACGCACATTGATGAATGCTCGGTTTTCTATTTAAATATTCTTGTGGGGTTTCTTGCGGCTAGTTTATTATGTATCATTGCGCCGTGGATTGCCGGTTTCTACAACCAGCCGCTTCTGACGCCATTGACTCGGGCCCTGTCTCTGAATCTGGTTATTAGCTCCTTTGGGTTGGTGCAAATTACCCTGTTGACCCGGCGCGTCGATTTCAAGACACAGATGAAGGTCAGCATGATAGCGACAATCCTTTCCGGAACTATTGGCGTCACAATGGCGTTAAAGGGTTTCGGTGTCTGGAGCTTAGTTGCCCAATCTCTCAGCAGTAACTTGGTCCGCACGATTCTGTTGTGGTTCTTTAACACCTGGCGTCCGTCGCTGGTCTTCAGTCCAGGGGCGTTACGAGAGATGTTTGGCTTTAGTTCTCGCCTTCTTGCTATTGGATTCCTTGATACTATTTTCCAAAACATCTACTTAATCGTAATCGGAAAGTTCTTTTCGGCGTCGGACTTGGGCTTCTACGCCTATGCAAAGAGACTTCAACATCTTCCCCTTCAAAACATGAGCAGCATCATAGGGCGCGTCACTTTTCCGATTTTTTCCTCAATTCAAGACGACAAGGCCCGCCTAAAACGCGGCATGCGAAAACAACTGGCAACAATATCTTTAATAAATTTTCCAATGATGATAGGATTGGCCGTGGTTGCGAAGCCGTTGGTCATGGGGCTGCTGGGAGAAAAGTGGGCGCCATCCATTCCCTACCTTCAGTTGCTCTGTGTTGTTGGTTTGCTCTATCCGCTCCACGCGATCAATCTGAACATGCTGAAAGCCCAAGGACGTTCAGACCTCTTCTTGCGACTAGCGGTTATTAGCCACACACTGCAAATCGTTGCCCTGGTAATCACGCTTCCGTGGGGCATCGAGGGGATTCTCTGGGGCTGTATTGTGTTGTCCTTCACTGGCTATGGTATTAATACTTGGTACACTGCACGGATGATCCATTACTCACTAAGGGAGCAAATACAAGACATCCTGCCCTATTTGCTGGTGGCTGGTGCGATGGGTAGCATAGTTTGTGCGCTGCAATACTTGACCATACCCTGGATTGAACTCTTGCTGCTCCAGGTTGCCGTCGGCCTTGCCGTTTACCTCCTGTTGTGCATTCTGTTCCGGCCTTCGGCCTTTGTGGAAGGCTGGGCCTTATTCTCAGGGTTTTTTTTTCCAGGGAAGAGCATACAGCCAAAGAGTGGGGGTGACGGATCGTGTTGAACAAAGGCCGGTCAGCCTATAAGATCGCTTACAGACGAAACAATACATAACAAACTCTGAACTATAAGGAATGAAAACGTGTCACCTTTTCTTCTCGCTTTGACACTGGAAGTGCTGGATCACATCTGTGAGTCTTACGGTACAGAGAACTGGGATTATTCCCGCTTTGGCAAGCCCGACAAACGCCTTAAGAGGATACTGCTTTCGACAATCAGCTTGCTTTTCAGACGAGCAGGACTGGGGATTGTTGTTCTGGATTCTGTTTTCGCCCGGTATGAGAGCATGGTGCGCGATTACGGCGAGGGGCTTTCTCGCCTTTACGACATGCTCGAGGATGAGTATTCCAGGCAAATGCTCGTGGAAGTAATCGCCTATCGCATTCTGGGGCATCGCAGGTTGAAACTACCTATGAACACTCCGGAATACTGGGCGGGGAGGAAGAAGGCACGATCGTTAATTTCAGGCAAGGACACGATTCCCGGTACGTTCCAGGACAAACCGTTGAATATCTTTACACTCGACAGCATCGGATATCCTGTTCGGTTGTACGGAGTACCGGCTTCTATCCATAGCATGTTCATCTTGCATGCCTATGCCTACGACAAGATAGCTCCGCCAATCAAGGCAGAAACGGGCGACTACGTGATTGACGCGGGCAGTTGCTGGGGAGACGCAACGCTCTACTTCGCGCACGAGGTGGGGCCGAAAGGAAAGGTCTATGCCTTTGAGATGGTTCCCGAAAACCTCGAGATCCTGGAAAAGAACCTGCAGGAAAACCAAGAGTTGGCACGGCGAGTTGAAGTTGTACAGCACCCCCTCTGGAGCACCTCTGGAGAAATCTTGAACTTTTCCAATAGGGGTCCTGGTAGCCAGTTGGGTGTCGCCGACACAGTTGAATCGAAGCACTCTGTCACAACTGTCTCGATTGATGATTTCGTGAGCAATCAGGACATTCCCAAAGTCGACTTTATCAAGATGGATATCGAAGGTGCAGAACTTGAGGCACTCCAAGGCGCTTGTGAGACCATCAAAAAGCACCAGCCAAAACTCGCAATATGCTTGTATCATAAACTGAGCGACTTTACTACTATTCCTGCCTATTTATCGTCCCTTGGTGTAGATTATAAGTATTATATCGACCACTCTTCTATTTACGGTGAGGAAACCGTCTTGTTTGCCGTGCTCAGACATCGGGAGAAATTAAATGACAGGGGATAGACGATGCAATATTGAAGCTATTCCATGTGAGGAAATCAGCGATCCTGCGGTGCTGTCCAAAACTCCCTTGGTCAGCGTCAATATGGTTACCTATAACCAAGAACTTTTTATTGCCCAAGCAATAGAAGGGGTGCTTATGCAGGAGACAGATTTCCCGTTTGAACTCATTCTCGGTGAAGACTGCTCTACGGATGGCACACGTGATATTGTCTTTGATTATCAAAAAATACACCCTGACATTATCAAGGTAATTACTTCTGATAAAAACGTTGGTGCTGGGGATAATTGGCACAGAGTAAATGAGAACTGCCGCGGTAAATACATGGCACTTTGTGAAGGCGACGACTACTGGACCGACCCCTATAAACTGCAAAAGCAGGTGGATTTTTTGGAGGCGAACGCGGACTGCTCTGCTGTTATTCATGCGGCTGAACATTTTGATGAAGACAAACCTGAGAAGAACTTTGTACAACGCCCCAGAAAAATACCTCCGAGCCAAAGATTTACGACAAAGGATGTCATCTTGGACGTCGCTGGGAATTTTGCAACCTCATCCCTAATGTTGCGAAGGAAGTATTTGAAAGACTTGCCAGAGTTCTTTTTCAAATCGCCTGTCGGTGATTTCCCAATGATGCTAATACTGGCGGTAAAGGGCAACATTGGATTTATTGATGAGCCCATGTGTGTCTATCGCGTGGCAACCGCTGGATCTTGGACCGCCAGCAGAAGAAAAGATCGGGAAAAACGCAAAAAGCATTATGCAGGCAAAATGCTTCTGTACAAAGAATTCAATTCCTGGACAGAGAATAAATATTGGCTTCATGTTTGGCTTAGCAAAACAAAGTTCTCTACCAAGACAAACTGGGCTGAACTGAGGTCTTTTATCAAGAGATCTATCTTGGGATTGAGGAAAAGGTAGAGGGTTGATTTCTGACATTGCCCTGTCGAGGAATGGATGGATATTTCCACAAGGGCCCAAATAGGATGAGGAGACTTCGGACCATGAACATAAATAGACTAAAGAAAAAATTTGTTCAATTTTATCACTTACCCAACAACTATAAGCTTTTCAAAATATACGGAAAACTTCGACACTTCATCGAACCGAGCTTTTCTGTGATTCCGTATCTCTTAAAGTATAGAAAGCATCAGATCGGTAAACGATGTAGAGAAGGTTTTTCCGACCATCGGGGCGAAATCCCGACAAACGAATCCGAAGAACGCGCGATTATTGATCGCTTAATTAAGTCCTATCGCGCAACGAAAAGCGATCAGCCTGAAGCCACGCTTCCCTACCAGGTCGGCGCCATGTACCAGAGGCGAATCGATAGCCTTTTCGGTGATCTGTCGGGGGCCATGAATGATGGCGATTCTGCCGGGGTCGGTAATCTATTACAGAACTTCCAGCGAGAACGGTGGGTTAGCGGACTGGGCTCATCGTGCAGCGATTATGATCAAATGCGAAAGAATCCGCTTTACAAGTATCAATATATAAATACTTGGTGCAGATATTTACGCACGTTGAATGAGTTGACAAACGGTGTTACCCCGCTATCGTTTTCGCCTGTAGGCAATCCGGCTGGGATAACCTGTGACGGACAAATAATTTATCTAGAGTCCTTGCGATTCCACTACTGGTCCCAGCGGATGTTTTCGTTGTTAAAGGATGTTGAGAGTCCGGTGATATGCGAAATTGGCAGCGGAGTGGGCGGCCAAGCGTACAAAATACTGGAGAATCCGGATAAGAATATCACCTACATACAAATTGATATTCCAGAAGTATTGATTGTCAGCAGCTACTTTTTGATGAGGGCATTGCCGAACAAAAAGACCCTGCTATATGGAGAGAAAAAACTGGATGGAAGTGCGTTAGAGGAATATGACATAATTTGTATGCCGAATTTCGCCATGCCAAATCTGCCTCCCAACTCCGTTGACTTATTCTTTAATGATTGCAGTTTTACGGAAATGGACGAACATGCTGTCGTTGAGTACTTTGAACAAATTGAGCGAATTGGACGCAAGTACTTTCTGCACTGCAACCATACAGCACAGTTCGTCTGGAATGATAACGGAGTGATCACAAGAAATCTTCCGAGTGATCAAATTTCTCCATCGGAGGAGAAATTTAAGAAGATACACCAATACAATAGGCCGTTTGCACGCCTGGAGGATCACGTTTTCTATAGGCTGATGAAGGCTAAACATTATGAATATCTTTATGAAAAAATAGAGTTATGATTCGGTTTGTGTGGAATTTGAGGAAACTCCTCTTCAGTGACGTTGTGCCGGTGCCTGATCTGATCAGGTCGATGTGCGCGACAATCACGCATCGTGGTCCAGACGATGAAGGTATTTATACGGCACCACACATTGGCTTGGGACAACGGCGATTGTCCATTATCGATCTGCGCCCCACAGCCGCGCCGCCATTGCCCAATGAGGACGAGAGTGTCTGGGTTGTCTTCAACGGGGAGATCTACAATTTCCAGACTCTTCGTGAGGATCTTCTGGAAAAGGGCCATCGGTTTCGCACGAATACGGACACGGAAGTGATTGTTCATCTGTACAAGGAGTATGGGAACGCGATGCTTGGGCCATATGCGTGGCATGTTTGCCTTCGCCTTGTGGGACGCCGACCTTAACTGGCATGAGGGCCAGTATTGGCCAGAGTATCTGCACCTGGTTGACGCCTTGGGGTTTCCCGAACTGAAGGCGCCGGAGATGGACTATTGAAGATGGATTCTGACCACGGAGATTACAGAGAAAACCCGATGGGTGGCGAAGCGGATGATCGATAAGCTGTTCTTTGTCGTTCTGGTTCTGAATGCGACAAGCCTGTTTGCTTTCTTGGCGCCACAGGTCGGCGTTACGATAGGTACTATAAGCCTTGCACTACTTGCCTTTAACATTTATTACCTGATAGTCAAGACTAGGCACTCTGTGCCGCTATTCCTAAGAGGTGGTATGGGGTGGTGGCTGTTTGTTCTTGTTCTATGGCCGCTGTGTACTGTTGTGTATGCTCCCTCGGTCAATATACGGGAGATCGGCCTGCTGCTATATTACTTTTCCCTCTTCTTCGGCGCCGTGGTTTACACCGTTGCCAATGGTATGCCCGCAATGCATCGCATGCTGTCCGTCAGTTTGGCCATTGCCATCGTGGGCATGGCGCTTAGCATGGTCATGCCGGGTTATTTTGAATCGGTGGCGCTCCTCGCTACCGGAAGAACTGAGTTTCTGGGGCGTCCGTTTGGTTTTTTTATGCAGCCGAACATACTGGCCCAAGGCCTAGTGCTCCTGTTCATCGGCTGGTTCTCCTTATGGCAACGCAAGAATGGCCTGTCTGAGGTAGTGGCCATCCTCGCATTTCTTCTTGTGATGCTTCTGACGGGATCGAGGCTTGGGATACTTATTGCTGTTATCACCGTGACGATCGGCCTCACGTATTCATGGAGGAAACGGTTGAGAAGTGGAAGATATCTTCTGAAGATCTGTTTCCTGACGGTCTGTCTGGTTGGTGGAGTTACTGGGACGAGGCATTACCTGTCCATTGCGGGCAATTCCGTGACTCGCGGGCAATTTGACTTGTTCGACCGTATGGAAACGATGTTGAGTTTCAATCTGGCCGAAGGAAGCATCATCGAGGATGACACAAGCGTTCAGATGCGGTTTCTGGCCCAGGCAGTCTATTTGTCACTTGTCATGGAAAAGCCCCTGCTGGGCCATGGTTTTGGCTCTGATACTTATTATTATGAAAATGGCTTCATCCTTGTGTCAGCGCATAGCCAGGCGCTCACCTGTGCCATGGAGTATGGTGTCCTATATCCATTCCTTTTTGGCCTGCTGATGCTTCAGCTATACCGGAAGCGTAGCCGCCGCGGTGTGGAAAGCGTATTTCAGACAAATTCCATTTCCCAATTTGTCGCTGTGGTATTGTTCTCGTTTGCTCTTGGCAGCTATTTGGATCTGCGAACGTTCTATGTAATCTTGGGGATGTTCTTCGCGGCGGTCTATTGTCCTCATTTGCTTTTTAAGTATGACTCCGATGGCGTGGCTCCCCAATTTTGCATGTCTAAGAAGGATATTCGTAGGGTGCGTCTGATCAAGCGGAAATCTTTGCTCCCCCAGGACGAAGAGGAAAGCGTATGATGGGGATACGAGGGTCAATCAACTGTCATCCCGCAAAATTCAGGAGGAAATGAATATGGGGAAGAAACTCTTCGGGTTCGACACTGACCAGCAATGGGACTACGAAAATGGTTTCTATCTAACAAGCCATCTAACTAGACTCCCCAAAATGCTTGCTCACTATGAGTTATACAAATCCATACTCAATCTGCCTGGGCACATTGTTGAGTGCGGAGTTTTCAAAGGAGCATCTTTCATAAGGTTCTGCACATTTAGGGAAGTATTGGAAAGTCCACATTCAAGAAAAATCATTGGATTTGATGCTTTCGGCAAATTCCCTGAGCAGGATTGCGCTAATGATCAGGCATTTCTAAAAAGATTTGAAAGCGATGCAGGAGACGGAATATCAGTTGATGCCTTGACGGAGGTCCTTTCTTATAAGAACTTCGATAACTACGAACTCATTAGGGGCGATATTGTATATACACTTCCAGAGTACATTTCTAATCACCCTGAGCTGAAAATAGCTCTATTGCACATTGACGTTGATGTCTATCAACCATCTATGGTCATTCTGAACCATCTCTTTGACAAAGTTGTAAGAGATGGTCTTGTTGTATTTGACGACTTTGGGACAGTTGCTGGAGAGACAAAAGCGATAGATGAGTTCTTTTTGGAGAAGAATGTTATTATTGAGAAACTACCGATTTCACACATACCATCATACATAAGAAAGAAATAACGCCATACATAACAAGGCGGTCTATGTAACTGCTATTCCGGTTGACTCCATTGCGGCATGTGAGATGTGTTGTTCGGCGATCACGGTGAGGGCGCACATGAAAAGGACATCTGCTTCATGAAACCTTTGCGCATTCTCCACATGACCCCGCGCCTGACCGGAGGCGGTATGGAGCGGCGAATGGGGCTTATCGCCACGGGAATGGAGGAAAGGGGAAACGCAGTTCACGTTGCTTATCTTGACAAAGGAGAAAATGCCGAAGATGTGGAATTCAATGGGGTGACGCAGCATGCTGTCAAAGCCTCGAGCAACTATGATGTGCGCCTATTTTTTCGTTTGCTTTCGTTGACAAAGCGGGAAAACCCTGACATTATTCAGACATGGTCTCAACAAATGGACGTTATCGGAGGCATTATTGCGTATCTTACGAAAACGCGATGGATCCTGATGGAATCAACATCCAAGGAGGCCTATACGCAAGTCACATGGAAGGACAGAGTACGGCATTATCTTGCGAAACGCGCAACCGTTGTGTCCAATTCTCTCTCTGGGGATGAATATTGGCGTGAAAAAGGGCCGTTTCGAAATGAGATGATTCGCAATGGGCAACAAGTACAACGTATTTTCGATGCTCCTGCCTATGATAGGTCAAAGTTACCTGTTAAGGACGGAGAGATTATTCTATGTTACGTCGGCCGTCTGAATGCTACTGCAACAGGTGTAAAAAATTTTCAGACCTGTCTCGATGCGGTATCGCATCTGTCATCACACATTCCACCAGTCAAACTACTAGTTTGTGGGGATGGAGACGAAAGGGAGTATTGGGAAAAGAAAGTCGAATCAGCGAGCCTGGAGAGCAAGGTAGCCTTCCTCGGATACGTGCAGCGTGAAGATGTATGGGGCATCATGAAGATCGCAAATGCACTGCTTTCCATCAGCTTTTTCGAGGGCTGCCCCAATGTTGTCCAAGAAGCGATGCTATGCAAATGTCCTTTGATCGTTTCAGATATTCCGGAACATGGCGAGATTTTGACCGACGACGAGGCGTTGCTGGTTGATCCCCATTCATCGAGTGAAGTCAGCCAGGCTGTAGAACTCCTGCTGTCCGATGAGAGTGGCGCTACGCAAAGAGCGGGGCGGGCCCGTGAGCGCGCTTCCCAATGGACGGTTGAGCACATGCTGGATCGGTACGAAGAACTCTACCAGGACTTGGTGTGGCAGGAAGACGAGACGAAACAGAAACAGGGAATCGTACGATGAAGATTATGGTTACCGGCGCAGCCGGTTTTATTGGATTTCATGTCAGCAAGCGTTTGCTCGAACGCGGCGATGAAGTAGTCGGGATAGACAATCTTAGTGATTACTATGACGTGTCATTGAAAGAGGCGCGCCTGGACCTTCTTCGCCCCTTTCCTGGTTTCACGTTTTGTAAGATTGACATAGCGGATAGAGGTGGGGTGGAGCGTCTATTTGCTGAGCACAAGCCTGAGCGGGTTGTGAATCTGGCGGCGCAGGCTGGTGTGCGCTATTCTTTGGAGAATCCCCATGCTTATGTGGATTCCAATATAGTTGGGTTCGTTAATATCCTTGAAGGGTGTCGGCATAATAATGTAGAACATCTTGTCTATGCTTCCTCCAGTTCTGTTTATGGTAGCAACAAGAATCTTCCGTTTTCAGTGGCTCAGAATGTGGACCACCCAATAAGCCTTTATGCCGCAACAAAAAAGGCAAACGAACTGATGGCACACACGTATAGCCACCTCTATGATCTGCCAACAACAGGTCTCCGCTTTTTCACCGTGTATGGACCTTGGGGACGGCCTGATATGGCACTATTCCTTTTTACCAAGGCCATACTCGAAGATCGCCCTATCGATGTCTATAACTATGGCAAGATGCGTCGTGATTTTACTTATATCGACGACATCGTCACGGGTGTGGTTCACACGCTTGACAATGTTGCGAAGCCTGATGCAGACTACTCGCCTGAGCAGCCGACGACGGAAACCAGCACGGCGCCATACCGTATATACAATATCGGTAACCATCAAGCAGTAGAGTTGAGCTATTTCATCGAACTGATTGAAAAGGGTTTGGGTAAGAAGGCCAGAAAGAACATGCTGCCGATACAGCCGGGAGACGTTGAAGAGACCTGCGCGAATGTCGATGCTTTGATGTGCGATGTGGGCTTCCGTCCCGATACGCCCATCGAAGTCGGCATTGAACGTTTTCTCGCGTGGTATTTTGACTATTACGATGTCTGATTCAATCAGGTTTACCAAGCAAAACCATCTATTCTTTGCGAGAAATAGAAGGGATACGCTAATACGATATAGGAGTTTCTTGCATGCAACACGATTTGGGTGATAAAATTCGAGACAAGACATGTGTCGCTGGCGTGATAGGTTTGGGCTATGTGGGTTTGCCTTTGGTCAAACATTTGGCTGAGGCGGGATACCGCGTCATCGGATTTGACAACGACGCAGAGAAAATCAGCAAACTCAAACAGGGCAAGAGTTATATTAAGCACATACCATCCGAGTGGATCAGCCTGCAGATCGAGGTGGGCCGCTTCGAGGTAACCGATGATTTCTCGCGTCTGGTCGAGGCTGACTGTATAAGCATCTGTGTGCCGACTCCGTTGGACGATCACAACGATCCAGACCTCAGTTATGTTCGGGTAACTACGAATGCTATAGCTGCCGTTCTTCGGCCAGGGCAGCTCATTATATTGGAGAGCACAACCTATCCAGAGACTACTACCGGAGTGTTGCAGCCGATACTGGAGAAGAACGGCCTCAAAGCGGGTAGCGATTTCCACCTCGTGTTTTCGCCTGAACGTGAGGACCCGGGCAATCCGAAGTATACGATTCGCAACATCCCCAAAGTAGTGGGTGGCATCACGCCCGAATGCACGCGCTTTGCGTCGGAATACTACGGCCGCATATTCGAACGAATCGTTGAGGTATCGAAAACCGAAGTAGCCGAGCTAACAAAGCTACTTGAGAATATATTCAGGTGTGTTAACATCGCGCTGGTAAATGAGCTCAAGGTGCTTTGTGACCGTATGGGAATAGATGTATGGGAAGTAATCGACGCTTCGGCGACGAAGCCTTTTGGATTTATGCCGTTCTATCCAGGACCTGGACTCGGCGGACACTGCATACCAATCGACCCTTTTTACTTGAGCTGGAAAGCAAAGGAATACGATTTCTCGACGCGCTTCATCGAATTGGCGGGCGAAATAAACACATCGATGCCGCAGTATGTCGTTTCACGTATGATGGAATACCTTAATGATTACGGTAAAGCGCTGAAAAATTCGCGGGTACTAGTACTTGGCGTAGCCTACAAAAAGGATGTCGACGATATGCGCGAATCTCCGGGCATCAAGCTGATAGAAATGCTCCAGGAACGCGGTGCGTACGTTGACTACAACGATCCTCACATACCGCGGCTCCACAAAATGCGGCGCTCCGACATCAAGCTTAGTTCCGTTGAGTTGACGCCGGCTTCGCTCGAATCATACGACTGCGTTCTGATCGCCACCGGACACAGCGCATACGATTACGATTTCATAGTCAAGCACGCAAAACTCGTCGTTGACACCCGAAACGCGACGAAAAACGTAACAGCATTCCGCGAAAAGATAGTAAAGGCGTGAAAAAGTTTTCTAGACAAAGTATTTTGTATGCAGATTCCACTATTGGATATCAATGTATAAGCATATAGGAATTCAGGGTCGACTGCTAAGTTTTTTTAGATTTTCAATGTTATAATGGTAAGTTGTGAGTACTTGGTTGAGGCATTTTCGAAATTGCGGTTTTCCCTCGGAGCCATCTTGTATCTTGCGGTCCATGCGGACGCAGGATGCAAGATTATGCATCGTCACGGGCGAGCTTGGGGATTTCGCAAATGGCTCTTGGTTGCCTTAATGTCGTCAAGAACGGTGCGTTGGTATTCAATCGACCAGTGTGAAAAATTCCAGCGAGCAAAGTAGCAAAAAGGAGATATTATGATGAACGATGGAACTGTCATTCCGGAAGGCAGTGCGCCCACTGTGATCGCGGAGGTCGGTTGTAACCATTGCGGCGAAATGCAGGTGGCGGAAGAATGCATAAAAATGGCCTCGATGTTTTGCAACGCGGATTATGTGAAGTTTCAGAAACGAAACCCCGGGGAACTGCTTTCAGCAGAGGCCTACCAGGCGCCACATCCTAACCCTCGTAACGCATATGGGGACTCTTACGGAAAACATAGGGAATTCTTGGAGTTTACCCTGGATCAGCACAAGCAACTTGTCGAGTGGTGCGAGCTTTACGGGATCAAGTATTCCTGTTCGGTCTGGGATATTACATCTGCCAGGGACATTATCTCGTTGAAACCCGATTATATAAAGGTTCCCTCAGCCTCGAATACACACTGGGAAATGCTGAAGATTCTCTGTGACGAATACGACGGACAAATCCACATTTCACTCGGTATGACCACGTGCGCTGAGCGCGAGCAACTCGTAAAAATGCTTGATGCCAGAAACCGACTACGCGACGTCGTCTTGTATAAATGCACATCGGGCTACCCTGTGCCGTTCGAGGACTGCCATCTGCCGGAAATCAGCGAACTAATAGAGCTATATGGCAACAAAGTGGCAGGTATTGGTTTCAGTGGCCATCATCTGGGCATCGCCATCGATAACGCCGCGTATGCATTAGGTGCCAGGTGGTTTGAGAGGCACTTTACGCTGGACCGCACCTGGAAAGGCACAGACCACGCAGCCAGTCTTGAACCAGACGGAATGCGCCGCTTGTGCAGAAACCTGCGTGCAACAACCAAGGCAATGTGCCCTAAGCCCGCTGAAATTCTGGAGATTGAAAAGCCACAACGGGAGAAATTGAAATGGCGGGAAAAACAGTAGCGGTTATTCCCGTTCGCGGGAATAGCAAATCGATCCCGTTGAAAAATATCAAACCTATTGGCGGCAAACCGCTCGTTCATTGGGTCATCAAGGCCGCGCTGGATGCCGACGGTATCGACGAGGTCTATTTAGCAACCGATAGTGAAGCAATCCGGAGTTGTGTCGCAGGCTTCGCGGACCGCACAGGTTTTCATGTAATCGATCGTCTGCCGGAAAACGCGACGGATACGGCCTCGACGGAATCGGTCCTGCTCGAGTTTGCCGAAGGTCGTGACTTTGAAACGTTGATCTTGATCCAGGCCACATCGCCGCTGCTGACCGCCGCCGATCTTGAGCGGGGCCTTGAGCGCCGCCGCTCTGGCGAAGTGGACAGTGTGTTGTCCGCGGTTAATCAGAAGCGTTTCATCTGGGATGTCGATCCGGCCTCTGGAATCGCAAGCCCCGTTAATTACGATTATATGAACCGTCCTCTCCGGCAAGCTTTTGACGGCTGCTTTGTCGAGAACGGAGCATTCTATATCACCAGTCGCGCCAGACTGCTGGAGCATCGATGCAGGCTGTCGGGGCGGATCGGCGTGGTGGAAATGCCAGCCGAAACCTTTGTCGAGTTGGACGAACCCGAGGATTGGGCCGTTGTCGATCTCTGCCTTAGAAAGCGCGATAGGTCGGATGAAGCGCGGCAACTGCGGAAGCTGCGCATGCTGATGTTGGATTTCGACGGCGTGCTGACCGATGACAGGGTATTCGTGGACGAGAACGGGACGGAAAGCGTGGCTTGCAGCCGGGGCGATGGGATGGGATTGGCCTTGCTTCGGAAGCAGACCGACCTCGAGGTCAGGGTCATCTCCACGGAGCGCAATCCCGTGGTCGCCCGGCGGTGTGATAAGCTCAATGTGGCGTATAGCCAAGGATGCGACGACAAGCTGTCGCTGCTAAAGGAAATCTGCGCCGAACGCGGCCTTGCGCCGGAAAACGTCGCTTATATGGGGAATGATGTGAACGATCTCGCGTGCCTGCGTTTGGTGGGATTTTCGGCGGCGCCCGCCGACGCCCATCCGGATGTCTTGGCGTGTGCCGATTTTGTCTCGGAGAAGCGCGGCGGTCATGGGGCTTTTCGTGAACTTGCCGATTGGCTCGTTCAGGAAATCGGGGGGAGAGGATGAGTTCAAACGACGGTGGATACGCCCACTTGATCGCCCATGGCCTGCAATCGTTCTGGAACGAGTACTTGATCAAGGCCAACTGTTATCGGCGCCGGAATCTTACGCTGTCGAAATCCAATGCGTGGTTCTCGATCATGGCTTTCGGCCCCGAACACCGGATGAAGCACCGGTTGAGAACGCTCCGGTGGCTTGTGGCAACGCTGTGCAACTGTCTCTATCTCCTCGCGGCGCCTCGTGTCCATGCAGGCCGGTCCATCTCGCTGATTACACACACCCGCCAGCTCAAGTACATTGACCCGGGGCGGCCGGCGTTTCGCGTGGGCTTGCACAACTTCAGGTTCTTCAAGTACCCGCACATCCTCTCCGTGCTGACATTGGGCGAGATGTGCGGAGGCTTCTGGCGGGCGTACACCTACTACGGTAGAGCGCTACGTTCGTGCCGGCTGGAATGCGAGAAGCGAGGCGTCGACTTCGCCGTGTTTCGCCGGTTGTGCAATCTGGGCTACCTCCGCTTCGCCGACTACATATTGTCCTACATGGCCCTCGAGCGCCTCGGAGACGTCGAAGTTGCCACGACCGTGCAACTCGAGGCGTATGTCGGTTGGCTGTCCACGTACCGCGACGCCGGGCTCGACATCTCCCTCGTGGGATATCAGCACGGGTTGTTCGAGTTGCCTCCGCCCCCTCACCAGTATGTGCCCATAGGCTTTGACACCTACTACTTGCGCTACAGTGACTCTGAAACGTGGTTCGTAAACAACCTGCTGAGCAACCCCGGCTGCGAGATAAAACATCGGACTCAGGCATCGACGATAGATTGGCAGACGGTGGACAGGGAGGGTTTCAACAACGTCCTGGCGTACGCCGCCCAGGACACAATGCCAAGTGACATCGCGATTATTGACGCGCTATTATCCTATGCTGAAGCCACGAATGCCTTGGTACTCCTATACCTGCATCCCAACTACCGGGATTTTCCCGTGCAGCGCTGGAACGGTTCGCGCAACTTGCGGGCGTTTTCCCGCGAGCGACATCAGAACGTTGACCTGTTGGTTACGCGATACTCTTCGATGGCGATGGATTACAGGCTGGCGCTGGGCACCCAAGTATTGTTTGTGCCCGGCACCGATAGCTTGTGCATCTTCGAGCACCAGGACGTCGCCGTGTGCCGGAACGTGGACGAATTGGTTTCGGTTCTGCCGAAGTTGCTCGAAGCATGACGTGAATAATCCTAAAGCCGAGCGGGATCGTTTTCTGAAAGACCCGTGCGTCACGCATTGCCTGAGGTCCGGGATTTGGCCTATAGTGTTGGCGCGAGCCTGGGCAAGCCGGTAAGGAGGTAGATTGCTCTTTGCCGCGGAGGACGGGGAACGACAGCTTCTTCTGCAATATACACCAGGAGGCACAGACGAACGTTATCCATGTCCGCTCTTGCGGATGAAAGAGAATCAGGAACGACGCGCCGCAGCGCACACTATTAGAGGACTGTACGAATGAAAACAATGTTGGTAACAGGTTCCAGCGGGCTGATCGGCTCGCAAGTAAGCGAGCATTTTGAGGGAAAGGGTTGGGAAGTCCACGGCGTGGACAGCAACCAGCGGCCCGTGTTTTTGGGGCCTGAAGGCGATACGCGATGGCGGCAAAATCAACTGGTGGAAACGCTTTCCCATTTTGTTCACCATGAACTCGACATCAGGGACCGGCAGGGCGTGTTGGCGTGTTTGGAAACGTTGAAACCCGACGCCGTCGTTCATACCGCGGCCCAGCCGAGCCATGATAGGGCGGCGGCCATTCCTTTCGATGATTTCGACACTAATGCCGTGGGTACGTTGAACATGCTGGAAGCGGTGAAGAGATATGCGCCCGAGGCGCCTTTCGTGCACATGTCCACGAACAAAGTCTATGGTGACGCCCCGAACCGCATTGCCCTGACGGAACTGGACAAACGTTGGGAATATGCCGATCCCGCGTATGAAAAGGGAATTCCGGAGACCTTTACGATTGACCAGTCGATGCATTCTGTCTTTGGGGCCAGCAAGGTGGCCGCGGACGTGATGGTTCAGGAGTATGGCCGGTACTTTGGGATGAAGACCTGCTGCCTGCGGGGCGGCTGCTTGACCGGCCCCGCGCATTCCGGCGTGGAGTTGCACGGCTTTCTGAACTATCTCGTGCGATGCAATTTGGAAGGGCGCCTCTACAAGATCTTTGGCTACAAGGGCAAGCAGGTGCGCGACAACATCCACAGCCTAGACGTTGCGCGGTTTATTCACGCCTTCATCGAGACGCCCCGAAGCGGTGAGGTTTACAACCTTGGCGGCGGCAAAGGCAACAGCTGCTCGATCCTGGAAGCCTTCGACGCTGTGTCCGCCCTGAGCGGCAAGAAGATTGTGCTTGAGTACGTTGAACATAACCGCAAAGGCGATCATATCTGCTATTATAGCGACCTGCGCAAGATGAAGGAGCATTATCCCACCTGGGACATCCGGGTGAGCCTACCCCAGATTTTTGAAGAAATAGTAACTGCGTGGCGCAAGCGGTTAGAGAACTGAGCGAAGCGAAGCCATGCACGTTCTTTTCGTAAATCGCCATTTCGATAAGGAGCATGTTCCCACGGGCCGCATGTTGGGAGACGTGGCCAAGCTGTTGGTCAGCGAGGGGTGCGAAGTCACCGTACTCACCGCGAAAATCTCTTATGTTAAAACGATGGAGCAAGATAGCGCCTGCGAACATGTGCGCGTGCGCTATCTATGGACTTGCAGCGAAGCGCATCGCGCACTCACCTGGCTCCTGTTCTGGCTCCAAGCCTGCCTGCTGACTCCCTTGATGCGCTGGGATCGTTGCGTAATCCTCACTGACCCGCCCTTCATGGTGTTTATCGCGTTCTTAACGAACTGCTGGCGTCGAGTCAAGCGTCCCGTGTTCTGGTGGACGATGGATCTTTATCCCGAAGCTATTCTGGGCCGCGAAATAATCAAGCATGGAGGCTTGCTCCACCGCTTGCTGCAATTGTTGAACGAATTGGGCGTCTCTCAGTTGACCGGGGTCATCTGCCTTGGTTCCACGCAGCATATGCGCCTGAAAGCCTACCGGACTTGGCCCGAGCGGGAAAGCTTTTGCCTGAAGACGCCTCCTTGGGATTTCCGACCCATTAGGCGCGTGGAGAAAAGCAATAACCTGTTCATCGCGCAGCAGGGATATGGCGATAGGCGCATCGCATTGTATGCGGGCAATATGGGCTATGCCCATTGCTTTGAGGAATTGTTGGCGGCCGCCGCGGTGCTCGGTGAACGCGACAGATCCTGGCTTTTTGTCTTTGTCGTGCGTGGCCCTCAGCGCGCAGCCCTTGAGGCCATGAGCAAAGAACTTCCCAATGTCGTCGTGCTGGATTATCAGCCGGTGGAATTGACCGCCGATCTGCTTTGGGCCGCCGACGTGCATCTGATTACGACAGCAATCGGCTACGAGGGCGTTACCGTCCCCAGCAAGATTTACGGCATTCTGGAAACAGATGCGCCAACGCTCTTTATCGGCCCTGCAGACGCCGACACCTCGCTTGAGATCCAGCGCTATTGCGCGGGCAAAACACTGCCGTGCGGTTGCTCCGGAGAACAGGTGGCCGAGGCGCTTGAAGAACTGGCCACCCTGCAATGGCGGAGGCCCAAGCATCCAGATCGCCAAGGGCCACAACGCATTGCGAAATTCGTAACTGGTGAACTCTGCGGTTAAGCATCGTTTCTCCACTGCATTTTGAAAAGCGAAAGCGCTACGCCGATGCCGCCATGAGGAGGGCCGTCGTGGGATGACTGATCATGGCCTAGAGTGGCTGGCGCGCCTTGTCATTGAGCCTAAACGCCTCTGGAAAAGGTATCTTATTGGAAATCCAGTCTTCCTGTGGCGGATTATCTTGGAGCGCTTCGGCCTATTGTCCTTTGAGGAAGAAACAACCAAAAGGTGAAGTGGGACGGTATCAAGCTCACCTATCCCTGGATCAAGGAGCAGGTAGCAAAAGCAAAGAATGAGAAGGCCCCGACGCGGATATAAATCCAAACGATGCTAGCTAGAATTTCCAGCTAGCTAACCTATGAGTATCCTTTTCTTAACCTTCTTGGGTATGCCCAGTACTTGCACATTTTTGCGTAGCTGCTCCACCTCCCTCTCAGAATCGATATGGCGCCCG
>SDBU01001985.1_pt1 | contig 28002 bp, 26 predicted proteins | sample 2277071 | NCBI WGS metagenome assembly SDBU01 (sample SAMN10397929, study PRJNA504765) | marine sediment metagenome | isolation source: marine sediment core GS08_GC12, 126 cmbsf | place: Arctic Ocean: Gakkel Ridge, Loki's castle | collected 2008 | reverse complement strand
CTCCAATCAGACAGCTATGAACCTCTTTCTACTGGTTTTTTTGTTCGGCATAGCGTGTTACGCAATACCGCTCGTGATGCTCTAGTGACGTTTTGAAATCTAGGCGAGTCACCAAGCGACCCGAATAGGCACTACTGTGTGGTTTTGCCCTTTGCCTTTAGAAACAGCATTAAGAAGGCAATTGTCAATGCGGCCGTTAGTGCCATCACTGGGATAGAGATAAATCCGAGCTTATCTATATAGATGGATGTACAGGGTGCGGCTGCCTTGCACTCCGTAACAGCTTCCAAGCTGGAAATACGCTGCACCAGAATATGCCAGATAGATACCAGCGAAATTATCAGTGCCATGGGTAGGACGTACTTTTTCACCGACCTGTCGCGGGTTATCAGGGCAACAAACAGTATTAAGCTGAGTGGGTAGATGCCAATACGCTGGTACCAACAGTACTCGCAAGGAATGAAGTTAGCGAACTCAGACAGGTACAGGCTTCCAAGCAAAGCCACCAGAGCAATGGCAAAAGCTACCGGCAAGGCATAGAAGTCAAGTGCGTCACGGTATTCATGGAAGTATTCACGAGCCTTACCGGAGAAAATAGAAGTTATATAGAACAGCAGGGTGCCGGCGATCAGGACCCAGCACAGAATGGTCAGCGTCGTGAGAATGCTTGTTACTACATCTACCGTCATGGTCTCTTGTGATTCATTGCGTCCGGAACTTTAGCCGACAGATCAAGTCAAGGGTTGGTTTGGATCGGCAATGAAGAAGCCAAATCGTTTGCACCGGTCGGATGTCCACCAGTTAGCCATACACGGTCATTCAATCCACTAATGTGATGTCTACAAGCTCTGGCCAGTTGGGTCTTGATTCTATGTCCTATTACTGAAATAGTATGTCGCCGTGAGGATTGTCTTGCGGGTAATCGCTGCACCGCTTTGGCTGATAGGGCAGTCTTCCTTTGCCCTATTCATGCTCAGCATCATCGCATTCATGGTTGCGGTTGGAAATGTGTTTGGCCAGTTTCTACCGGCAAGCGCGTGGTTGTCGGGGACGATCTTTGCATCGCCAGTAGGGCTGATAGCAGTGGTGGGCGTGCTTTCAGCTGGGCTTGCGGGACTTTCGATGATCAGCTTCGCTCTCTATAGAAAGATCACACACTGTGAGCCCGCGATCTTGGTTGACGAGCTTCTCTGCTTGTAGGCGGGGGCAAATGTGCGGTTGCAGCGGACTCGGCCCACGGGGTAGTTTGTACAAGGTCTGAAACTAACCGTTGATTTACTTGATCGCGGGGCGGCCTAAGCACCCATACGCCGCGATATGTCGTCATCATCGTCATCGAGGGCCGGTGACTGCTCGCTCGGTTCACTCTGCTCACTCTGCTCACTCTCGGACTTTTTGCCGGAGGCCATGATCTCTGTTATTTCGTCTCGCTCGAGCACTTCGTTGGCCATCAACCTCTCGGCAAACTCGTCAAGCAGGTCGCGGTTGCCGGAAATCAGCTTCTTGGTGTCCTCGTATGCCTCGTCGGCCAGAGTGCGCTGCTCCTCGTCGCGCAGCGCGCGGGTCGCGTCCGAGACGTACAGATCATCGGCGGGCACGGTGAGCGAGAAATGCTCGGCTCCCATGCCGTATTCGTAGACCATTGAGTGGCTGATCACCGTGACCTTGTTCAAATCGTCGGCTGCGCCAGTGGTTACGTTGCCGAAGACGATTTCCTCGGCGACACGGCCACCGAGCAGGACCTTCATATAGTCGAGCAGCTCGTCGCGCGATTTTAGATGTCGTTCCTCCTCGGGCAGGTTGAGTGTGTAGCCGAGCGCGCGGCCACGCGGGACGATTGAGATCTTCTGCACTCTATCCACAGACTCGATCAGCTCGGAAACCAGGGCGTGGCCGGCCTCATGCCAGGCAACGACCCTCTTGTCCCTGTCAGACAGGGCACGATGTGATTGCAGGCCTGCCAATACACGCTCCAATGCAGCATCGAAGTCGCCACCCTCCAGCATGGTGCCACGCCGGCGACCGGCGAAGATTGCGGCCTCGTTGCAGATGTTGGCAAGATCGGCACCGCTGAGCCCGCTTGTGTGGCGTGCCACGCGGTTCAGATCAACGTTCGGATCGAGCGGCTTGTTTGCAGTGTGGACTTCAAGGATGCTCTCGCGGCCATGCGTGTCTGGCAGGGTTACAAGAATCTGTCGATCGAAACGCCCCGGTCTGAGCAACGCCTTGTCGAGGCTCTCCAGCCGGTTCGAGGCGGCGATGACCACGAGCTGGTTGGTGGACTCGAAACCGTCCATCTCGACCAGCAACTGGTTGAGGGTTTGATCCTGTTCGCGTGAGTATCCATCGCCTCCTCGGCTTACCCCGACAGCATCCAGCTCATCGATGAAGATGATTGCCGGAGCGTGGTCGCGTGCCTCCCGGAACAGTCGCCTGATCCTGGCTGCGCCCAAGCCGGCGAACATCTCCACAAACGATGACGCGGATTGACTGAAGAACCTTGCCCCAGACTCGTGTGCGACAGCCTTGGCCAGAAGGGTCTTGCCGGTTCCCGGGGGCCCGTGTAGAAGCATTCCCTTGGGTACCACGGCGCCGAGCTTCTTGAACTTCTTTGGATTCTGCAGGAAGTCGACAACCTCGCGCAGTTCCCGCTTTGCCTCCTGTACTCCCGCGATTTCGTCCCAGCCAATGGCGCTTTTGGATGACGGCTTTATCTGCTGCGGCTTTACACGTGGCATTATCTTCATCATGCGCAGGAGCACGACCGCGATCAGGCCCATGAAGATGATCGGAAGCCAGGTGATCACCCATCCCTGAAGCTGCTCGAAACCCGAAAGTGCGAATGTCATCTAAGCTGCGCCTCCTTGCGCTCAATGCCCTGAGCTGATGTACCGGTAGAACTGGTGCTTTAAATCTTGTCATATGACAGGTACTTATTCAAGTACGGCTGATCGCCGGCGAGTCATTCTGATCGGGCCCCCGTTGCCTTGATCGCCCTCCTACCTTAGGATTGCTCCACCTGGTAGAAATCTGAAGGAGGAGTAGATGAGCGGTGAGATGACCAAGTACTTGCTGGACGAGAAGGATATCCCGACACATTGGGTGAACCTTTTGCCCGACCTTCCCGGCGAGCCTCTGCCACCGCTCAATCCGGGCACCATGGAGCCGGCCGGGCCGGACGACCTGTCGGCCGTCTTCCCTATGGGCCTGATCGAGCAGGAGGTATCTGCCGAGCCCGAGATAGAGATCCCCGAGGAGGTCAGAGAGATCTACAAACTGTGGCGGCCGACTCCGATGTACCGAGCCCATCGCTTGGAGCACGTGCTCGACACGCCCGCGCATATCTATTACAAGTATGAAGGCGTCTCGCCTTCCGGCTCACATAAGCTGAACACATCCGTTCCGCAGGCATACGTGAACGCGCGCGCTGGAATCCGCAAGCTCATCACCGAGACCGGTGCCGGCCAGTGGGGCTCGGCGCTGGCGCTGGCCTGCCAGATGTTCGATCTGGAGTGCGAGGTGTTCATGGTCGGCTCGAGCTACGACCAAAAGCCCTACCGCCGTTCGATGATGGAGACCTGGGGCGCGACCGTACACCGTTCACCGAGCGACATTACCGAGGCCGGTCGCTCACAGACAGAGCATCAGACCGGCTCACTGGGGATCGCCATCTCCGAGGCGATGGAGATTGCGTCCCAGGATGAGACCTGTAACTACTCGCTCGGATCGGTTCTCAACCACGTTTTGCTGCACCAGACGGTGATCGGGCAGGAATCGATTGCACAGATGGAGATGGCTGGCGAGGAGCCCGACATCATCATCGGCTGCGTCGGTGGCGGCTCGAACTTCGCCGGGATAGCCTTCCCGTTCCTGCGCAGGGTGCTCCGTGACGGGGAGCAGAAGAAGTTCATCGCCGTGGAGCCGGCAGCGTGTCCAACGTTGACGCGTGGTACCTATACCTACGATTTTGGCGATACGGCGGGCATGACGCCGCTGATGCCGATGTACACGCTCGGGCACGACTTCGTTCCTCCACCGGTCCACGCTGGCGGGCTGCGCTATCACGGCGATGCCCCGATGATGTGCGGGCTGGTCAAGGCCGGACTCATCGAGGCCCGTGCCTACAAGCAGAACGAGACCTTCGCGGCGGCCGTACAGTTTGCACGCGCCGAGGGGATCATCCCGGCGCCGGAGCCCGCTCACGCGATCCGCGCGGTAGTCGAGGAAGCCGATGCGGCACGCGAGGCCGGTGAGGAGCGCGTGATCCTGCTGGCGCTGTGCGGGCACGGGAACTTCGACATGAGCGCCTACGATGCATATCTGGCCGGTGACCTCGAAGACCCCGAATTCTCCGAAGAGGAGATGGAGGCCGCACTGGCGAAATTGCCGGAGACGCCGGCGATCTAGTAACGCTCCTGACCCAAAGGCCCTGAGTGCACGGGATCAGCGCCTAGATCCAGTTGAGAATTGGCCCGAACAGAAGCAATCCTGCTGCCACGATCGAGCCGAGCGTCGCGACCGTGCGTATCTGTCGGCTGCGCTCGCGCATGTCGTAGACCCACCCGGCAACCAGGAAGAACGTCATGTAGCCGAATATGACTATCAGTGGGATGAACGGGACGTTCCACCACCAGTACTCCCAGTGGAAGTAGCCCGTCTGCACGAGCAAGATCTCAACGAAGACCGCGAACAGTGAAAATAGCGTTGCCAGGAACCACCTGTTGGGGACTCCAAGAATCTTCATTTTTTTGTCCTCGGGCAGTGATTTCGCGTACATGATTCCTGCGATAAAGAACATCATCGATATCTCGATGTTGAGGCCGATCAGGATCAGAAAGCTGGTGTCACCGGTGGTCGTCCACAGCGCTGCACGGTCGGTGAAGTGAAGGATCAGTGAGTTGACGATCTCGTTGATCCAGTCCATGAACCAAAACGCGAGGCCCGCCAGCACGATGTCCCACCTACCCCGTTCCACCTCGACCGTGTAGATGTACATGCATATGACGAGAAGGGTCACCGTGTACCACTTGAACATGCTGGGATCGCGAAGAATGCGCAGAGCGTCCTGGGTGAAGTCGGTTACTCCCATTGCTGTGATGTCCAACATGGCCGGGACTGTAGCGCTCGCATCAGGTGCGAGTTGCCGTACACAACCGTGCACGAGGTTGTTGCCGGTGGGTTAGGGACGTGCGACTGTTTTCACCACGCGCTTTCGCCACAGCCGACTTGCAATCGGGTCTGCCAGTCGTGCCAGAATCGGGCCGAGTACCGCAAGGATCAAGACGTATGCGGCAGCCAGAGGGCCGAGCTTGGGCTCGATGGCCGCGGCTATCGCGATCTTCGCGATCAGGATGGAGAACTCTCCTCGGGCAACCATCGTGAAGCCGGCTCGAAGGCGGCCGCGGCTTGAGGCGCCGGCTCTGCGGGCGGCCCACCAACCGGTATAGATCTTGCTGGCCGCGGTTGCCACACTGAGCAGAACTGCCAGCAGCAGGACCGGTGGAATGGCCGAGGGATTGATCTCCAGGCCAAAGAAGAGGAAGAATGACGCTGCAAAGAGATCTCGTAGCGGTGCCAGCAGCTCTCGGGCACGCTTTTCGACCTGGTCCGAGAGCGCGATTCCGACCAGGAACGCTCCAACTGCGGACGAGACGTTCAACTCCTCGGATATTCCGGCAACCAGCAGTATCACTCCGAGAACCGAGAGCAGTACCACCTCGTCGGATGTGTGCACCAGTGCCCGGCTTATATGCCCGCCGTAACGGAATGCGACCAGCAGTGCCAGTGATGCGGCCGCCATCGCCAGAATCAACGAGAGTGAGGCCGTGAGTAACGCGCTGCCGGTAACCAGCACCGCGATCAGAGGTAGATAAACGACCATGGCCAGATCCTCCATCACCAGCATCGAGAGGATCGACGGAGTCTCACGGTTACCGAGACGGCCGAGATCGCTCAAGACCTTGGAGATCACTCCCGATGAGGAGATGTAGGTGATGCCGCCTAGGACCAGCGAGGCGACCACCCCCCATCCGAGCAGCAGGCCAAACACGACTCCGGGAGTGAAGTTGAGGACCAGGTCTACTGCGCCGGCGGGAAGGCCGCTCTTCAGCGAGTCACGCAGCTCATGGCTGCTGTACTCGAGCCCGAGCATGAAGAGCAGCAGGATCACACCTATATTGGCTCCCAGCTCGATGAAATCTTCCGTCAACCCGAGCGGCACCAGACCGCCTTCGCCAAACGCCAGGCCCGCCAGAAGGTAGAGGGGTATGGGGGATATTCCGATCCTGGAGGCGAACCTTGCCAGCAACGCCATTGCCGATAAAACGATCCCCAGCTCGATCAGAAAGCCGGTATCGCCGCCAGAGACGGCAAATGGCAGCTCAACCATTCTGCAGAATCTCGATCGCCTTCTTTATTCCATCTGGCTTGCCGATGACGACCACGGTGTCGTCGACGGAAAGTACGAACTCAGCCTGTGGAACGGCGGTCGCTTCCTCCTTGTGTATTACTGCAACGATGGTCACGCCGATTCGCGAGCGCATCTCCATGCTTCCGATCGGCTTTCCGGCAGCACTGTCCGAATCCTTGATCTGAAACCAGTCGATGGTCAGTCCCTCGACGGTCTGCTGCAGGTTCGATAGCTGTTCGGTTACCTGTGAGCCGCCCAGTATCTCGGCCAGAGCTTGGGCATCTTGGGCTGCCAGGCGTAAGACGTTGTGGCATTGATCGGGATCGTCCCGGTCGTAGACCAGGATCTCCTTGGTTCCGGAGTGGTGGGTGATCACCCCCAGCCTGGATCCATCGTCAGTCTCGAACTCGTGACGTATTCCAATGCCGGGAAGTGGTGTCTTGTGTATCTCTGGCATGATTTCAGTTGTTGTTCATTACCGACACTGCAGCATAACCTAAAAAGTCATTTCTAACCTCGAGATGGTGATCGTTGGCCGCTTGACATTGCATCTTCAGTTGCTTCTCGCTTTAACATATGTGAATGGAGAACAAAAGGCCCGAATTTTCCGCGGAGACCGATAAGAAGGGTGCTTTCGTAAGGCAGAAGAGTGTTTTTCGCGATCAGGTGACCGCCGACGGGTCATCCGGACTCAAAGCCGAGTCCGGTCGTTACCACCTATATGTCTCGCACGCCTGTCCCTGGGCTCACAGGACGGTCATTTTCAGAAAGGTGAAAAAGCTGGAGGACGTCATTTCGTTGACGGTGGTCGACCCGATAAGGGATGAGCTGGGGTGGGCGTTCAGGGATGTGCCGGGGTGTGGCCCGGATCCCGTAAATGGCTTCGAGTACCTGAGCGAGGCTTACACTGCCACGGAGCCGGGCTTTCAGGGCAGGGTGACGGTTCCCGTGCTGTGGGACAAGGAGACGGGGAAGATCGTCAACAACGAGTCCTCCGAGATCATCCGCATGCTCAACTCGGAATTCGATCAGTGGGGTGACGCAACACTGAACTTCTATCCAGATGAGCTTCATGACCAGATCGACGAGATAAACGACATCGTCTACAAGGACGTGAACAACGGCGTGTACCGAGCCGGCTTCGCCGTCATGCAGTCGGCCTACGAGCAGGCCTTTGACGAGCTCTTTGGTGCGCTTGACAAACTGGAATCGCGACTGGAAAACCAGCGGTACCTGGCGGGAGATTCCATTACCGAAGCCGACTGGAGGCTGTTCACGACCTTGGTCCGTTTCGATGCCGTCTACTACGTCCACTTCAAGTGCAACTTGAGGCGGCTGGTCGACTACCCGAATCTATGGGGCTACACGCGTGACCTCTACCAGCAGCCGGGCGTTGCCGAGACGGTGAACATGGACCACATCAAACGCCACTACTACCAGACCCATTCGAGCATCAACCCGCTGTTGATCGTCCCAAAAGGGCCGGAGCTTGACTTCTCATCGCCGCACGGGCGCGAACATGTCGGAAATGGATGACGTGATCAAATGATCGGGCCGCTTGTCATTGGGCACCGGGGCATGGGTGTGCTGGACAAGGAGTCAAAGTACGCTGAAAACTCAATTGAGGGATTCCGGGCAGCGCTGCATGCCGGTGCCGACGGAATCGAGCTGGACCTGCAGCTTTCCGCCGACGGTGAGGCGATCGTGCATCACGACAGCAGGCTCGGGCGAGCGACGACGGTCGCAGAAAAGGACGGCACCGGGGTCGTTGCCCGGCTGAGCCACGAGCAGCTTGAAGAAGTGGAGCTTAAGAATGGTGAAGGTGAGACGATCCCGAGCCTGCCACAAGTGCTGGAAGCGGTTGGCAGTGAACTGTCTGAACGGGAGTTGTGGGTGGAACTCAAGTCACAGCGGGGCGATGAAGCAGGCGAAAGGCTGGTGAGACGCGTTGTTGAAGTTTTATCTGCGAATTCAGTATGGCCCCGAACCTGGTTTATTTCGTTCGATCAACGGTTGCTGTCGGTCGCGCGCGAGTTGGCGCCGGATACAAAACTGCTTCTGATCGCAATGCTGCGGGTCCACAGGACGGTCCGGCTGGCCGCTGAAATGCAGTTTGAGGCAGTGGGTGTCTACCACAGACTTGCAACCGGATCGGCTCTGCACCGGGCACGCCGAAGTGATCTGAAGGTTGGGGTTGGGATTCTCGAGACGGAGAGGCAGATTCGCCGCTTTGCCAAAGATGACGTTGATTATCTGGTGACCGACCAACCGGCTCTCGCCAGCGCGTTGCGGTGACCACTACGGACTGGCAACCCGTTTATCTTGCCAGCTCTCTCGGGTCCTTCAAAATGAGCACGGTTGCTACCGACCACTGTTCACCATAGACTGTTCGCGTCGAGAATTTCAAACACGACGATCGAAAGAGGTGGAGATGAATACGGTTGACCAGGGGATTGCCAAGCCTCGCGGATCGGGGGATCTAGCAGAGAAGATAGGCGGTTTTTGGTGGCTCTTTGTATTAACGGGGATCATCGCACTGGTCGTCGGAATCGTCGTCATTGCCTATCCGGGCAGAACTCTTCTGGTCCTGGCTCTGTTTTTTGGAATCTATCTACTTTTTTGGGGCGTGGTGCAGATCGTTATGGCGGTCGGTGCGCGTGATGAGGATGTGGGAAGGGTGATACTGCTACTGCTCGGGGTCGCCGGGATTATTGCGGGCTTGATCATCGTCGCACACCCCGATCGCAGCATTCTGATATTGACACTCGTGATCGGCATCTTTCTGGTCTTCTCCGGAATATTGGAGTTTGGCGCAGCACTGGGTGAGCAGTCGATCATGAGCCCGAACCTTTATCGGGGCATGGTGTCGGTCGTTGTTGGTGTACTCCTCCTGGCCTGGCCGGGGCCGAGCCTGCTCATACTTGCGCTCGTAATAGGTATCGGCTTCATCATACGCGGGATTATTGACATCTTCGCCGGATTCGGCATGTTGAGGCATCGCAAGGCGTAGGTAGAGGCGCAGGCTACAGCTACATCGGTGCAGTGCCAGCTGCAGCAGGCCTGACCGTATCTACATCACCGAGACCCTTCACGTGAGACGCCCTCATCGAAGGGCCTATATAAGTGCGGCTTAGAGCCACCCTCAGTCGTGCAAAGAGGGGAAAGTTTAGTGTAACTTAATCCAATCTTTAGGTTAATCTAATAATATATAGATAAAAGGATCCGTTGTTCACGACGCCTTGATCGATTTTCGAAGGATCGCCGGGGCTCGCGGTGAATGCGATGCGTGAGGGGAAAGAACTGAAACGAAGAAAAGCAAAGAGAATGGTTGGCCTGCGACTCTGGACAGGAGTCATGATTGCGGCTGCCGCAATGCTCTTTATGGTGGTCGCGCAGAGTACCGCGGCTGCATCCGCCCCCGGCCCTCCCGAGTCGTTCAAGGTCGTGCCCAAAAAATGGACCAATAAGGACAAGTTCAAAGTGTCCTGGAAAAATCCCAAGGGCGCTGTCATCGTTGGCGCCTACTACAAGGTTGACAAAAAGCCGGTAAGTAAGACGGATGGCAAATACGTTTCATTGAAACCCGGCAAGAAGGTGGGGAGCATCAGCGAGATCAAGGTTGGAGTGCCGGGCGACCACCCGATCTACGTGTGGCTGAAGGGCTCCGACGGCAAAGTGTCGGAGCAGAACCGTGCCGAGGGCCACCTGCTGTTTGACGATACTCCACCTTCGGCACCCATCGGACTGACCGTCAGCCCCGAAGGGTGGGTCGTTGACGACATGTTCACGGTGTCGTGGATAAATCCGAGCTCGTCGGACCGTGCGCCGGTGACCGGTGCCTACTACAAGCTGGATGCGGCGCCCGATGCCTCGGACGACGGCGCATACGTTCCGCTGACGGCAGGGGACGTGTCGGTTGCACTGTTCGGGATCACCGTCCAAGTGCCGGGTGACCACCCAATCTACGTATGGCTGAAGAATGAGGCGGGCAATGTCTCGAAGGCGAATATATCCGAGGGCCACCTGTTGTATGCGCCAAATCCTGCGCCAGGTCCCGCGCCGGATCCCTCCGGTGGCGGCGGAGGCCAGCCTGGGCCACAAACGAGCCCAGCGGGTGGAGCTGCTGCAGATGGGACACCCTCAGTCATCGCACTCGGTTTATCGCACAAATACTTTCGGATCGGTGGTGCCCGAGGCGCGAACAAATGGAAGAGGGGCACAGAGATCAACTTCACCCTTTCAAAAGACGCGAATGTCACCTTCACCGTAGTTCGAAATATTCCGGGCAGGAAGTTGGGCCACAAGTGCCTGAGAGTGCAGCGCAGGCAGCGTAACAAGCGCTATCGCTGCGCAATCTTCAAGACGGTCGGCAGTTTCACCCACAAGGGTCACGCCGGCACCAACTCTGTTCGTTTCAATGGTTGGCTCAATGGCAGGCGGTTAAAACCCGGTCTGTACCACGTCTATGTGCGGGTCGGATCGGGAAGCAGCAAGGCGGCGCCACAGCTCTTCAGCTGGAGAGTGGTACACAACGGATAAGCGTCTCTAACGTTGGTCCACGGCGCCGCCTAGTCTTTGCAAGATCTCGTGCATTTTCCGTTTGTGTGGGCTTAACGTGCTCAAACCCGCTAACCGTGCGGAAAACAGGGACAATTTCGGTTTCTGTGGCACGTCTGTACATTTTGTAAATAAGTTATGGACAGAGCTTAAGTTCCGGGTTACTATGGTCGATAGAAGTTCTGTAGGGGAAGTAGTAGTAGACAGGGGCAAAAGTGCAGGGACGCACATCATCTCTATTTCAGGGACGAGCAACTCTATTTATTGTGTCGACGGCCGCTTCATTGATGGCGGCAGTGGCGCTGATCCTTGTTACCTGCCTCCCGGTGGCTGCTCTCGCCAGTTCACTACCTCCAACCGCACCTGAAAACTTCAAGGTAAACCCGAAGGACTGGACCAAGCACGACAGGTTCTCCGTCTCGTGGAAAAACCCCGAATCTAAATCGCCGATTGCAGGCGCTTACTACAAAATCGGTTCTCCTCCCAAGGGCGATGACGACGGCCACTATGTGAAGCTAAAGAATGTTGGCAAGACCGGCATGATCAAAGGGCTAGAAGTCGGAACCGAGGGAAGCCACTCGATCTACGTATGGCTCAAGGACAAGGCGGGCAACGTCTCGGCCGCAAACCGGGAAGAGGGCCAACTCAAATTCGACAAGACCCCGCCGGGAGCGCCTCAGAAATTTGCCGTCAGCCCCTATGGTTGGACCGCCAAAAACAGCTTCACCATCTACTGGATCAATCCGGATACCACCGGAGTCGCTCCGATCACCGGCGCCTACTACAAGCTCGACAAAGTTCCGGCGATGTCCAACGACGGTACCTTCCTGAAGCTGAGCTACAAGGGCCAAAAGGTTTCTGTGTACGGCTTGCAGGTACCGACTGTCGGCAAACACGGTATCTACGTATGGCTCAAGGACGCTGCCGGCAATGTCTCACATAAATATCTCGCATTTGGATACCTCTTATATGCACCAAAAAGCTCAAGTCCACCGCGGAAATCTCCGCCGGTGAAGCCAGTGCCACAGCCTCCGGAAAGTAGCCCGCAGGAGGGCGGTACGGATTCAGGTTTACCGTCACCGTCTCCCGGTGAAGATGAGGGTGCCCCGCAATCCGACTCACCGTTGATCACGGAGCTGGGAATATCCCGAAAGTATTTCAGGGTCAAGAGTAAAAGTCGGAGTGGCAGCAAAGGTAGATGGAAGACGGGCACGAAGATCGCCTTCACCCTTACGAGAAGCTCAAAGACAACATTTACTGTGGTGCGCAATATAGCCGGGCGGAAGAGCGGTCGCCTCTGCAAGAAGGTCAAGAAGGCCAGTAGAAAGCTGCGAAAGAAGGGCTCTCGGTGCTCACTGTTCAAGACCATGGGCAGATTTACATATCAGGGGCAGGAGGGCACCAACTCAGTCAAGTTCTCCGGCAGGCTCAAAGGCAAGCGGCTTAGGCCCGGGCTCTACCACGTCTACGTTCGTGTAAGTGGAGCGACCTCGTCCGCCCCGCCGTTTCTCAGCTTCAGGGTCGTCCGCGGCCGATAGGCCAGACCATCTGAGTCCGATAGTCAGCGGCTGATCTCAGATATTGATCGGTGGGTTGATCCCACTCAGCTCTGCCGAAAGACGCCCCAGGGTTCCGGCTGCCAGCAGAGCGCCAAAGACCACCATCATCCCACCTGCAGCTATACGTGCAACTTGCGTGTGGAGGCGTAGACGTGACATCAGCCTCTCCGCTCGATCCATGAACAGGGTTATCAACAGGAACGGCAGACCTAATCCCAGAGCGAATACAAAAAGCAGTGCGCCGCCGCTATACGTACTGCCACTGGTTGCTGCCAGCGCGAGAATAGCGGCAAGCGAAGGGCCGATGCAGGGAGACCAGCCGACTGCAAACGCCATGCCGACACCCGATGCTGCCAGATCGCTGGAAGGCTGCTTTAGACGCATGCGCTTTTCCCGTTGCAGTGTTGACGACAGCTTCGGCAAGATCATAAATAGCCCGAGCAGGATGATCAGGATTCCGCCGGCAATCTCGAACGTGCGCCTCTCTTTCAACAAAAACCCACCGGCAAAGCCCGACCCCAATCCCAACAGGGTAAATATCAAGGCAAACCCGAGGACGAAGAAGGCAACCCGCCGTAGCCGCTTGTTCCTTGCGCTGTCCCCGGCGGCCATGAAGGCTATGTATCCAGGGACCAGCGGCAGCAGGCAGGGCGATAGAAATGAAAGAGCCCCGGCAGCGAAGGCTATCGATAATCCAATTGGGTCGAGGCCGATCACGATTCTTGTCTCCTGGCGAGCTTCCCTGACCGGCGGCTGTCAGGACTTCAGCGCCTCAATCACCGACTCGAACTGCTCCTTCGTCGTTGCTCCCGGGAACGACTGCACTATCAGCCCATCTTTGTCCACGACCATCGAGTTGGGCTGTCCGGTGAACCCCAGCTCGGCCGCCAGTTTGCGATTGAAGTCATCAAAGTGGGGGGCATCCTCGCGCCAGTCGAACTCGTCGATGTATGCCTCCGCATCACTGGCAGAGTCTTGAACATCCAATCCAACGAAGTTCACTTCCGGATGGTCCTTCATAAGCTCAGATATGTCTTCGGCTTCTTCCCGGCAGATTTCGCACCAGGATGCCCAGACGTGGACCACCGTTGGCTTGCCTCGAAAATCGGACAGCTTGATTCGCTTGCCGTCAATAGTCGGGCCTTCGATATCAGGTGCCCTGTCTCTCTCGGAGGCTGCTGGAACTTCGGCTCGAGCAACCTGCCCGTTTTCGCTACTTGAATTCGAAGATGTGTCGTTGTTCCGGGTGCCTGCGATGACTCCTACCACGACAACGGCTGCCGTGACAATGGCCAATCCTGCCCACAGTACGATCCGGGATGACTTTTTAGATCCTGCCGAACCCTCCGATTTGGAGCCGGGCTTTGACGCCTTTCCCCCTTTGTTCAGCGATGCGCGATTTGCCTCATTGCGGCGCTTTCTGTTTTTCGTGGCCATCGATCCTCCTGTTGAGAAGCTTCGTATGCGAAATCTATGTTTCAGGCCACGGAACTCTCCGCGGCCTGCCTTTATCTACGGTTCGATTTACTCTTTGACCTCGGTTGGCGCCGATTTGATTCTTTGGGCGACGAAGTTCTTCAGGGACGAAGAATTTCTGGATCCTTGAAGAACGCTGCGATTGCAAACCAGAGGTGGTTGTCGGATGGAACTTTCCGCAGCTTATTACCCTTCAACGGACCCGACGTTGCTTTTCCAGTGAAATCCCAAACCGAGCCGGTCTCGCTGTCTACGAACTTACCGCTCTTCTCCTTGAAGGTGAGTGTTCTGTCGTCCACTCTGCGGTCGAAGACTGACGCCGTACCCACGTCTCGGGAGTCTTTGATCGCGCCCGAATCAAGCGCTGACTTCACACCACGTTTGAAGAAGAACACAATCGGCCTGCCTCCTATCTTCGTGTTGAAGACTGGCTGTTTCTCCAATGCGCTGAACGGCACGACTATCGTCTTCTTGCCCTTGCTCACAGCGGCAACACGTTCCTTCGCCGGCAGTCTGGAGTCAGCATCAACTCCTCTGGTGTCATCATTTTCCGGATCGTCGTAGCCAACGTACGGAGTGGACCCGTAGTCTCGGTTGAAACCGGTGTCGCGGGAGAGTACTTCTCCGTCAGCGAATTGCTTCTTGTAGTCACCCCATGACAGTGTCTGCGACGGAATCTGCGTAAGCTTTTTACCTGTCAGCTCACCGACAAGCGCCTTACTGCCAATCTGATTCCACCAGCTCTCGGTCTGCCGGTCCCACATGACCAGATTCGACTTGCGCAGATTGCCCGTTGTTCCGAACGTGAGCGTCTTGCCATCGACCCTTCGGTCAAATACCAGCGCCGAGTCGCAGAGCGGGCAGTACGAGACCAGAATGGGCTCGCCATTGAGCTTGTCATTTACGATCTCATGCCATGTGAGGATCTGAATCGGGTACGCCCTCGCCTTACCATCGATTTCAACCACGATCACGGGCTCTCCATCGTCGAGAAACTCATCAGCCTCTTTAACCGAGATAAATTTCGGGTCGTCTATTGGTGGGATGCCATCACGGGGTGGGCCTCCAGATGAGAAATCCGTCAGCGGTACGGAGTGCTTTGCAAAGTTCGTCTTCCACTGCGAAGTGTCAAAGTCGGCTGTCGCAAGCTCGCGCTTTGTATCGGCGTCAAGTTCGGCGTCGTTATTATCGCCGCCCCCCAAGAGCGATCCGCAGCCGGCAAGCACGACCGTCAGTCCTACTGCAACTACAGAGATTGATGCGAGGCGAGACCAACGTGTCGACATCTTGCAAGCACCAACTCACGGTGGCGGGCTCTTTGCGCCACCCTCGGTATTGAGTTTCTCGATCACATCATCGGCCAAAGTGTCTGGCGCGGGCTGGTCGACCTTCATCCCCGCGAGCTGCTTGATTGTTTTTACGAGATCTTGAAGTAGTTGTCTGCATTTTGGACAGATGCTTCTGTGCTCCTCGAGTCGATGGCACTCGTCGGGCGACATCTCACCATCGATGTACTCGGAAGCGTGGGTCCGAACCCAGAAGTGGTCACGCACCTTTTTTATCGGGTTTGTCATAGTTGGCCACCGTCTTCGTCAATGTACTCCTTGATTTCCTTGCGTACTTTCATGCGCGCTCGGTGCAGCCGACTCTTGAATGCAGGCTCGCTGATCTTCATCGCCTCGGCACCCTCCCTGGCCGATAGGCCCTCAATATCGCGCATCACAAGCGGTGCTCTGTATTCGAACGAGAGATCGGATATTGCCTCGAGCAGCTTATTACGAATCATAGGGTCAGCATCGCGGTGGTCGGGTTTTCTCGCAACGGCTCCCGTCTCTTCCCTTTCTGCGTCTAGTGACAGCATCTCTGCCTTCGGCCGTCGCTCGATCCGTCGCTTGGCCTCGTTAATGCCGATGCGGTAAATCCAGGTGAAAAAACTTGATTGCCCTTTGAACTTGCCGATGCTGCGCCATGCACGCAGGAAAGCCTCCTGGGTGGCTTCCTCGGCGTCTTTCTGGTCACCAATAAGTCGTAATACGCTCGCATACAGTTTGTCCGAGTTTGCGCGGACCAGCTGCTCAAAGGCAAGCATGTCTCCCTTCTGTGCACGTTCGATACTCTGTCGCTCATCATCAATCTGCAACTTTGACCTCTGCCCGTTCATTTCGATTCACGTAACACAGTTATAAATACAACCACCCGCATATGAAATCTGTCAATCTAAATCGTATGACACAGAAGCATATCTAGCGTATTATCCGAATCTCCTTAAGGATTCGTTAACTGATGGCAGTCAAATCAACCAAATCGAAACTGGCAAACGGCCTGCAGCTCTGGCGCATGGGCATCGATGGCACGCAGGCGGCAACGGTGATAGTGGCATTCAATGCCGGGGCAAGAACGGAGGAAAAGTCCGAGAATGGCATGGCGCACTTCTTGGAACACCTTGTCTTCAAGGGAGGGCGCAAATATCCCAACTACCGTGCGATCAACGACGCGGCGGAGAAGATGGGAGCAGTCATGAACGCCTACACATCGCACGATCTGGTCGCATTTCATATTACGGCCAGGGCTGAGTCGGTGGAGCAGGCCGCTGACCTTCTGACAGATTTTGTTGCCCGCCCACGATTCAACGCGGACGATATTGGTCGAGAGCGCGGTGTGGTGGCGCAGGAAATTGCCCGCGCGAAAGATCAGCCGGGCCGGGTCGCGGACGATCTGATAGATCAGGCGACTTTCGGTCGGCACCCGCTGGGACGTACGGTGCTCGGCACGGTAAAACGCATCAGATCATTCGATCGTGATCAGATAATGCGTTTTAGAAAGCGTCGCTGGGGGACGTCAAGAGCAGCCGCGTTTGTCGTGGGCAACCTTTCCCACGCGCCTAAGACATCTCTGGAGAAGCTGTTCAATCGTTTCCCGAAGCTTGTTGAACCTCCTCGACACGAACCGGTGCCAATTCGTGCCCGAACGGTTCTAACGAGCGAGCGAGACACGAACCAGTCTCACTTGAGATTGCTCTGGCGGCCATATATAGATCTGGGAAGCGAGAGAGAGCGGGCCGCCTTTTCTGTGTACTCAACAATTCTCGGCGGGTCGATGGGGTCGCGCCTGTTTGACGAGATCCGCGAACAGCGAGGGCTCTGCTACTCGATTTCAGCGCAGTCGCACGAGCTGCCCGATGCGGCATTTCTATACGTCTCTTCCGGGCTCGAGTCGAAAAAGTGTCTTGAGGCGTACGGTCGAATTCGTGAGGTGATAGAGCAATTGACCGATAGGGGGCCGAATGAGGAAGAGCTGGTGCGGGCCAGGGCATACTTGGCCGGCAAGTTGATACTTGCATTTGAAAGCACCGGGGCCGTGGCACGCTACGCGGCAGATCGGGCGGTTGTTTTTGGAGATAGCCCCGATCCCTCACGGGCGGTCAGGGAGATTGAGAAGGTTCAGCACAGGGATGTCGTTGAGATCGCATCGCGCGTCGAGGGCAAGCCTGTGGTCGCCTGCGTCGGGCCGCACAAGGCCTCAGACTTTAACTAGTTACACCTCAATATCCACTTCAGGCCTTTAGAGCCGTTGCCTTTGGCGGGTAGAGTCTGCACTAGGTTATGGCAGGTTTAGATGCAGTGGTCCTGGCAGCGGTGTCAGAACTGTCGGTTTCGGCAGGTGTTTTGGCCTTTGCCGGGCTGCTGGCGGTTGCCGTCCTGGTTAGGTTCTTCACCGATCAAGTAATGGTGCCGTTCACATTGGTACTTGTTCTCGTTGGCTTTGGCGCCAGCGAGATCGCCAAGTGGCAGGGGTTGGACATTGAGCTGGATGGAGAGACCTTTCGACAGGTAGTTGTTTTCGGCTTCCTGCCGGTAATCATCTATGCGTCGGCACGTGAAATATCTGCGCGCCTCTTTTTACGAAACCTCCTACCGATTCTGACACTCGCAATACCCGCATACCTTGTCTCCGTCGTCCTGGTGGCGGGAGGATTACATCTTGGCATCGGCATCTCGATCACCGTTGCACTGTTGTTCGGAGCCCTGATTTCAGCGACAGATCCCGTTGCGGTTGTCGCGGTTTTCAAAAATCTCGGGGTGCCCAAACGACTGCTAACACTGGTTGAGGGGGAGAGCCTGTTAAACGATGGCATCGCGATTGTGTTGTTTCAGATCCTGCTGGTCGCTGCGATGGGTGGGAGCATCAGTATCTCGGAAGGTGTCTACGACTTCTTCAAGGTCTTCTTCGGTGGCGCTGTAATCGGTATTGTGCTCGCGGCCCTCGTTGTTGTTGCCGTACCGAGGCTCAAACCACTCTCAACCTCAGCGATATCAATAGCTCTTGCCTACGGCAGCTTTGCACTCGCGGATGAAGTTTTTGGATTTTCCGGGGTAATGGCGGTGCTATCCGCCGGACTGGTGGCCGGAGCGTTCAAGCCCTCCGTTACAACGGCCGAGCAGCGCAATCTGGTCGACGGGCTTTGGCGATCGATCGATTTCATCGCAACGGCCGTGCTCTTTCTTTTGATCGGTATCTCCCTAGACGCCGACATCATCGCTTCACATATCGGCCCGATCCTGCTGGCGATAGCCGCGGTACTCGTTGCTCGTTTTGTGGCTGTAGTTCCGCTCGTCTCGCTTGTAACGGGCCTTGCGCGCATTCCTAAGGTGGGGTGGAGGAACCAGTTCGTGCTGGTATGGGGAGGCCTGAGAGGTGCGGTTGCACTAGCACTGGCACTGTCTCTTCCTGAGTCGTTCGAACAAAGAGAGCTCTTTATCGCGATGACCGGTGGTGTTGTGCTGGCGACCCTTCTGCTCAACGCAACGACGATCCAGCTTATGGTCAAGCGATTCAAGCTCGACGCTCCCAATGTAAGTGAGTGCTTTCTTGCCGCAATTGCGCGCATCTTCGGCGTTCGGGCAGCGCGTAAAAGGATTGCGACGATTGGAATGGTGGAAGGCCATGTTGAGCATGAGCTTGGATTGATACAGAAAGATGCGGAACGCGAGATTTCCAGCCTGGATATCGATATTAAACGTCAGAGCAGCGCGCTGGTCGGACGGGGCTTGGCCCTTGAAAGCAGTACATATCAGAGGTTGCACGATGCCGGCATTATTACCAGCGCGCAGACTCAGGCTCTCCTCTACACGGTTGGTGACCAGATCGACGCGGTGAACATGGAAGAGCCGATTCCCAGAAAAAGCCACGAGTTAAACACCTTGCAAAACATTCTTTCGAAGATTCACGCCAGTTCACAGTCCGGCGGTCGTGTGCATGTAGGCCTGCAGCATCACACCTACATTCAGGCCCAGAGGCTGGCGGCGAACCGAGCGGCCAAGGAGATCGAAAAGCTTTCATATTGCCCCGGAGTGGATGGTGCTGCCATCGAAGCGGCGCTGGAACCGTTCAAGAAGTGGAGCCGTTTGGCCGAGCAGAAGCTTGAGCGGCTGTACGAGCATGACCCTCTATTGGCGGAAAAAGCGCGCCAAATGGAATCAGCCGAGATAGCCGTGATTTCCGCTGTCGAAGAGATAGAGCACTATGCCGTGCTCGGGCTTCTACCGCGCAAGTCAGCCGACCTCGCGGACGAGGCGATCCGGCGAGTGATTGCAGAAAAGTCATCACAATGAAGCCATTCCCTCGACCACGGTTCAAAATTTGCTGCATCTCCAACCTCGAGGAAGCACGACTGGCTATCGACGCAGGTGCCTCGGCGCTCGGGCTCGTGTCGAGGATGCCGAGTGGGCCTGGAGTGATTCCAGATGATCGTATTGCCGACATCGCCGCTCGCGTGCCGCCTGGCATAGACACTTTTCTGCTCACTTCATTGCAGGATCCCGATGCAATCATCGAACAGCACCGGAGCGCCAAGACGAGCACGCTGCAACTGGTGGACTGGCTCGGACCAGGGTCTCACGCTCAGCTCGGCTCAGCCCTTCCAGGCGTGCGGCTCGTTCAGGTCATCCATGTGACCGGGGAGGAGAGCATCGCTTTGGCCGAGGAGGCGTCCGAGTTGGTTGACGCGCTACTACTTGACTCAGGGAACCCGAATCTTGACGTGAAGGAGCTGGGAGGTACAGGCCGCCGACATGACTGGGATATCAGTCGCCGAATCAGGGAGCGGCTGGAAATCCCGGTGTTTTTGGCCGGTGGGCTGAACCCCGATAACGCAGCGGAGGCGATTGAAAGCGTTGGGCCTTTTGCCCTCGATGTATGCCGAGGGGTAAGGGGCGAGGACTTCGCGCTTGATCCGGACAGGCTGGAGCGGTTTGCCGCCGCCTGTGGTCTCCGCCACCCTCCACGAGTTGAATGAGAGATGAAGAGTTGTCGCTCGTGTGAGGCAACTGGCAGCGATCAGTGATAGTTTGACAGCACATGGACTTTTCGCCTTCGCCAAAAGTTGAGTCTCTGCAGGAGAAACTGTTGGTGTTCATGGACGAGCACATCTATCCGGCCGAGATGGATATTTTGAATGCGGTCGATAAAGAGATTGGCCCGGGAGTTCCGTACCCGGAGTTGCTCGCCCAGATCCGTGAGAAGGCGAAATTGGAGGGCCTTTGGAATCTCTTCCTTCCGGACGAGGAGCATGGTGCCGGACTGACGAACTGGGAGTACGGCATGCTGTGTGAGATAATGGGACGCAGCCCGGTTGCTCCCTTCGCCTTCAACTGCTCGGCTCCTGATACCGGGAATATCGAGATTCTGGTAGATCACGGCACCGAAGAGCAGAGGGAGCGCTGGTTGGCCCCACTGCTGGAGGGCTCTATCCGCAGCTGCTTCGCGATGACCGAGCCCGACGTCGCCGGGTCCGATCCGACGACACTGGAGACGAGCGCGGTTAGAGACGGTGACGAGTTTGTGATCGACGGCCACAAGTGGTTCTGTACGGGCGCCATTGGCGCAGAGATAGCGATCGTCATGACCGTCACCGAGCCCGAGGCGCCACCACACAAGCGCGCAAGCCAGATACTTGTTCCGACGGATACACCCGGATACGAGATGGTGCGGTCGGTCTCGGTGATGGGGCATGCCGGCGGTATCGGTCACTGCGAGATTCGCCTGGACGGTTGCCGTGTGCCCGTTTCAAATCTGCTTGGCCAGGCCGGAGCGGGATTCAAGATCGCTCAGGATCGCCTCGGGCCGGGTCGCATACACCACTGCATGCGTGCGATCGGCACAGCTGAGCGGGCGCACGAGATGATGTGCAAAAGGGCACTGCAACGCAGCGCATTTGGAGGAAAGCTGGCGGAGAAGCAGTTTGTCCAGGACTTCATTGCCCTCTCACGAATGGAGATTGACGCTGCACGATTGATGGTGCTTCACGCGGCTTGGAAGATGGACACGGAGGGAAAGCGCGCGGCCAGGCAAGAGATATCGATGATCAAGGTGATCGCAGCCCATGCGATGATGAACGTGCTTGACAGGGCAATACAGGTACACGGTGCGCTGGGGGTCTCGGACGACACTCCGCTTTCGGCCATGTGGCGCATGGGGCGAACACTCCGCCTTGCAGACGGGCCGGACGAAGTACACAAGATGGTCGTGGCGATGCGAGAGCTGCGACGCTGGCAGGAAGAAGTTGAGCCGGGTAAGCAGTGAAGCTTGAGGGGCCGTTGAGTTGAGCGTCGAACGCGAAGGGCCAGCAACGGGCGACGGGCAGCTTGTCGACGTAGTCGAGACCGCTGCGGATGCGGAGAGGCTTGAGGTGCCGCCGCTTGTAATTCGAGAGCATCTTGAAGCTGAGCTTCCAGGCGAAGGCCGCCTGGAATTGGAGCGGTTGGGTGAGGGACATTCAAACATCACGTTTCTGGTCAGACGCGGAGCAGATGAGTGGGTCTTGAGGAGGCCGCCGCGCCCCCCCTACGCTCCCACGGCGCACGATGTCTTGCGCGAGTACCGGGTTCTAAGTGCACTGGCGGATCGTGATGTGCGTGCTCCCAGCACCGTGCATGTCTGTGAGGATAAGTCAGTTATCGGTGCGCCCTTCTATCTGATGGAGCGCATTCACGGCCATGTGATCCGGCACAGCGTGCCGGATGTGCTCGCCGATCCTTCAACGTGCAGATTCATAGCCGAGGAGCTTGTGGATGCACTTGTCGAGTTGCACTCCGTCGACTGGAATGAGGCGGGGCTTGCAGGGCTCGGCAAGCCCACCGGATATCTGGAACGGCAACTTCGCCGCTGGCTGGGCCAGTGGGACAAGAACCGAACGAGAGAGATCCATGCAGTGGATGAGGTTGGTCGCAGGCTGGAGCAGAGAGTGCCAAAGTCACCACCGGCAACGATCGTCCACGGCGACTACAAACTCGACAACGTTGTGTACGAGGACGCTACGCCGGCGCGGCTGGCCGCGATACTCGACTGGGAGATGGCAACGCTGGGAGACCCGCTGGCTGATCTGGGATACATGACCGCGACGTACGTTGAGCAGAGTGACCCAAAATCCATACTCGATATATCCGGTCCGACCAGAATGGAGGGGTTCCCGACACGTGCCGAGCTGATAGATCGTTACGAGCAGGCAACCGGTAGATCGATGACCGACCTACCCTGGTATCAGGCTCTGGCACTGTGGAAACTCGGGATCCTTTTGGAAGGAAGCTACAGACGGCTGCTTGCCGGGACGACTGACGACCCCTTTTTCAAGCTGCTTGATCGAGCAGTGCCGGAGCTCGCCAATAGAGCGCTTGAGTTCTTGGACGGTTGATTCCAGGCTTGATTCTCAGGTTCTCAAATGGCCAGGAGACCCGGATAGACGCCCGAAACCCACTAGGACAGTTGTTGATATCAAGACAAATGGCTTTAGGAATACCGTATATCTTCCGATTGTTTCAATATGAATGCGAAATTAAAGAAAGTTCCTTGCCGGATGGGGAGGTGGAGCTCGAGCAGGGGAATGCCTGGCATTTCGACTGATCGAGCCGCATAAGAAGGCAAGGAAGCACATCAAAGGGCAAGGATGCCAGCAAGAAACAGAAATAACCCAGTAGCTCGGAGCAATATGAATACTGCAACCACCGCTGCGGGAGATGCCGCAGCAAGCAACCCCACGCTTTTGCCTGCTGGGGCTGGAAGAGGCGGCTACCTTGGCTCAATCACTCAAAGTGAGCCCTTGGACCTCGAGAAGAAGGTCAACCGTGCCAGCTATCTGATGGGCGGATTGATGGGAGTACTGATAGGCCTTCTCCCGGCCGTAACCGGGCATGAGACGGTCAGCTTTGGCGTCGCACTGGTTCTTGTCGCCACGGTGGCTTGGCTTCTGAAGTTCCGGGTGCTTATCGCAACAGCATTGATTGCCACTGCGCTGCAGCTCATGGACATATTTGGCGCATTATCGCCGCTGGCTCTATTCGGGGAGCAGCAGTCGAGCACCGAGTTCTCGGTTGCCCTGATCGTCGGAATCTGGGCTGTCGTGGGGATCCGTGCTGCTGACCGAAAGCTGAAGGAGGCAGAACGGGCCAGGATGATGGACCTCATTCGGAAGGACTTCCTCACCGATGCGGGAAACCAGCGCGCTTTCTGGGAATCCCTAGTCAAATCGATCGCGTTCTCCAAACGCAGCGGCACGCCGCTGAGCCTGATTCTGCTGGATATGGACAACTTCAAACAGGTGAACGACAGGTACGGCCACCAGTCCGGTGATCTGGTCCTGAAGGCCGTGGCCGAAGTGTTGCGCCGATCCTGCCGAGACATGGACCAGCTTTTCCGCTACGGGGGAGACGAGTTTTCGATTATCTGCCCTGATACCAGAATCTCCGGTGCGGAGGAGCTTTCATGGAGGCTCGTGGAGTCGATAAACGAGATGCCCACCGGCTTTCCCAATATTTCTGCCTGCATCGGAGTGGCAGAGCTTCGTCATTCACAGAACGGAAGCGAGCTGCTTGACGCTGCCGATCGGGCGCTGATGAAGATAAAAAGAGAGGGACATTCCGGCAGCGTTGGCATTGCGGCTTCGGATGAAGCTTTACAGAGTCGTTCGCTTACCTCAAGTGAGTTCAACGCGCAGCAAGCCGCACTTCAGCTCGCAATGGCCTCATTGTCGTCTGACCACGAAGTCGATCCAGGCCACTCGGAAAGCGTGGAGCGATTGGCCGTACTGGTTGCGGGAAGGCTTGGAGTCAGAGGGGACGAGTACGAGCAGCTCCGCCTGGCAGCTCGTGTGCACGACGTCGGCAGCTACGTAATACCTGAGAGCATAAGGGAGAAGGCGGGGCCTTTGACAGACGAAGAATGGAAGAAGGTACGAGCTCACGTCGAGGCGGGCGAACGTATAGTTCGCTCCATTCCGCAGCTTGCGCCAACGGCAGGACTTGTTCGCCACACTCATGAACGTTGGGACGGGGATGGATATCCCGATGGCCTCGATGGCGACACGATCCCTCTGGGCAGCCGGATTATCGCGGTCTGTGACACCTTCCAGGCCTTACGGCATGACCGTCCCTACCGTATTAAGCTGACAACAAACGAGGCGCTGGACGAGTTGAAGAACTGCTCGGGGACGCAATTTGACCCGCAAACCGTTGAGGCGCTGATTGAAGTGGTGAGCGATAATCGTCCCCACGGTGGCAATATTTCATTGACCACCGGAACAAACAAGTGACTCAAGTATCTGTATAAGTAAAGCTCCATTTGATGCGGGTAGTGCATGACAACTGCCCAATATTTGCAATGGAAGCGTTACCCTAACTTACAGATGTTTCCCATAAATATCCCAAATCTGCTCACACTACTGCGCATTTTGCTGGTGCCTGTTCTGGTTGTGGCGCTACTGGTAGAGACTGAGTATGGAAGTCTGCTTGCCGCCATCGTGTTTGCAATAGCAGCCGTTACTGACGGCCTGGATGGATATATAGCCCGGGCAAGTGACAGTGTCACGAGCTTTGGGAAGATAATGGATCCGATTGCGGACAAACTGCTGATTACGGCTGCGCTTGTATCTTTGGTAAGTCTGAATCGTGTGGCGGCGTGGGTGGCGATGGTGATCATCGCCCGCGAGTTCGCCGTTACAGGCCTGCGCATGGCTGCAAGCCAGTCCGGCGTGATTATCTCGGCCAGCATTCTCGGCAAGCTAAAGACAGTTACGCAGGTGATTGCCATACTTGCGTTGATTGCTGCGAACCCGGCGGCAATCTGGGTACAGGCGCTTGTCTACCTGGCCGTGGCGATGACGGTCATCTCCGGCGCAGACTACATTTTCGGATTCCGGCGTCACATTGCCGCTGAGCGCGAACGGATGGAACAGCGACGCTCAGAACACGGCGAACAAGGACCTTCGGTCCGCCAGGGCAGCCAGCTCAACTAAGAGCCGGGCGATTTGAACTCAAGCCACTCGCGCACGGTTGTGTGGTGCGACGGGTGGGTACCGACTTCAAGATCGGAGCGCAATTCGCTCACGGTGCCGTAGCGCTCAGCAACGACATTGTGGTGATGGATTGTCTCCAGGTTTTCCTGCCTCGCCATCAAGAAGCAGTTCCCGTCGAGGAAATCGAACCTGTTGATTGCCTGGCGCACCATTTCCCTGGCACAGTCTTCGACGAAGCGCGGGTTGAAGTGTGCTTTCTCGACTACTTCGACCTCGTCTTGTCGTTTCATTAGCTCGTAGATTTCTGAGCTCATTGACGACTCGACTATCTCGAGAAGAGCTTTTGCGGTTATTTCTACATCTGAAGATTCCGGAGTTCCAATCTGCAGGGTCCCGAACCCACGCTGGTTGTGAGTCGCAACGGGGACCGATTGAAATACTCGCTCTATCTCATCATCGGTGAATCCCTGCTCCTTGAGCCGAGCGCTGGAGCGGTCGAGTATGAGTGACTGAGCACAGGGGCAGGCTGTCATGCCCTGAGCCTTCACGCCCACCAGTCTTCTTATTCCGTGTGATCCGGCCACTGCGGTACCGATAAGCCAGTAAAGCTCTTGGGTCTGCTGCTTGGAAGACGGAGTCAGCTTGTGCTCCGGGTAGCGGGCACGAATCGTAACCTCAGCGCGCACACCGTCCTGCCTTTCGCGAACTCGCGTGGCGATGTGGGTCGCGAGTGTCTCGGCGCTGAATGCCTCACCGATAACGACTTCGTCGATCGCCTCGTTGACTACCTCCTCGAACCGTGACATGTGGACGCCCATCTGGTGCGGGTTGAGATCCACGAAACAATCAAGCTCCGCGTAGTAAAGTTGCCCCTCGTTGCCGTTGCTGATGCGGATCACCTTCTCGACTCCGGTTACGCCGACCCGAGAGAGGCTCAGTCGAGTAGCGGGCTCAAGAGAATGGAGATCTGTTGCGGGCTTGCGGTGCACAATCAAGACCTTAGCGACTTAGCGAGCGCTAGCAATTATTTATTGAAGGACGCTTTTCCGATCGAGGCGAGCTGCCGTTACGAACAAGGTTTCGACTGGTTCAAATGTTCCAACTTCACAGTCTGTCATAAGGGTATACTTATAAGTTAGCTAGCGGCCTGGAGGCGCAGCCCATCGCAACTTACGTTGCGAAATGTCATGAATTAGGCAGTAATGCGTCTATATATAGACGTTGTAAAGGCAAATGCCCGGTTTACGTGGGGTAAATGGGGTAGAAGTCTCAGGGGTGCGTGTGGGAAGTAGTGAAAATACAGTTTCAGTTTTTGACTCCTTAACCTCGGAGTCGGAGGAGCTGCGTAGTCTCGTTTCTGAGGGACGTGACCGTGGTTATCTGACCTACGAGGAGATTGCGTCCTGCCTTGAAGAGGTCGAGCTCACCAAGGAACAGATGGGCGACCTCCATTCACAGATCTCCGAGAGCGGAATCGATCTGGTGTCAAAAGACGGACGCCCGATTGCCGCTACTCGCCGGCCCGGTGCATCCGAGTCCGATCAAACGGAAGTAGGGGGAGCACGGGGAAAGCCCCTTATCGATTTAACCGTCGAGCCGTCGATGGACTCACTGCGTCTCTATCTGCGCGAGATAGGGAAGGTACCGCTACTTACTGCCCAGCAGGAATCAGACATTGCCAAACGCATTGAACGAGGCGATCTGCTGGCGAAGAAGCACATGGTTGAGGCCAATCTGAGGCTTGTCGTCTCCATCTCAAAAGGCTATCTGGGTCGCGGGCTTTCATTTCTGGATCTCATCCAGGAGGGGTCGATGGGTTTGATCCGTGCGGTTGAGAAGTTCGATTACCGCAGGGGCTACAAGTTTTCCACCTATGCGACATGGTGGATCCGTCAGGCTGTAACCAGGTCGATCGCAGATAAATCACGCACAATTCGGATTCCCGTTCACATGGTTGAGAAGCTGAATAAAGTGGTTCATGCCGAGAGGCAGCTCGTGCAGAGACTTGGCCGCGAGCCACGCCCGGACGAAATTGCTCGCGTGGTTGACTTCTCAACGCGCGAGGTGCGTGATATCCAGCGCATGTCGCAGATGCCCGTGTCACTGGAAAAGCCGGTTGGCGAGGAAGACGACTCAGAGTTGGGTGACTTTGTAGAGGACCAGACAGCCGAGTCACCGTTTGACACCGCGACCGACAATATGCAGCGCAAAGATATAGAGAAGGTTCTGGAGGCGCTGCCGCTTCGGGAGCGCCAGGTTGTCGAGATGCGATTCGGCCTGCGTGGCAATAAGCCGCGCACGCTTGAAGAGGTGGGTCAGGCATTCGGCGTTACTCGTGAGCGCATCCGGCAGATAGAGAACAACACGCTCCGCAGACTGAAGGCACTACCAGAGGCTCAGCGCTTGCGCGACGATGGTTCATCAAGGTACTCGGGCCAGCGTCCCTGAGGCAGCTTTGGCCATACGGCGGTAAACTGGAAGCACCTGTGGATTTGCACACCGTGCCAGAGTGGTGCGGGTGTTGCTATCGCTGCGGGGGAGTGCCCGAGTGGTTAAAGGGAGCGGACTGTAAATCCGCTGGCTCAGCCTACGCAGGTTCAAATCCTGCCTCCCCCATATTGTCATGTCTCGGGACATCGGAGACAGATGTCTCGGGACATAGTAGACACTTCGACTGGTGTTTGAGGTTGGTAGTCACGACTTGGGTCGAGGGTGAG
>SDBU01001984.1_pt1 | contig 28011 bp, 25 predicted proteins | sample 2277071 | NCBI WGS metagenome assembly SDBU01 (sample SAMN10397929, study PRJNA504765) | marine sediment metagenome | isolation source: marine sediment core GS08_GC12, 126 cmbsf | place: Arctic Ocean: Gakkel Ridge, Loki's castle | collected 2008 | reverse complement strand
TAGTAAAGCCCGAATGTTGTCTCTTCTCACCAGGCTTTAATACTAACCCAATTGTTTTCTATATAGCAGGAATCGGTATGCCGGCCAAGAATACATCTGGGTAACTAGCTCATGAAGTTAACTTCTGAATCCTCAAGACAACAATCTGATGCCATTTACGCTAATTATCGGATGATAACGGTTTCGCACTAAATGACCCCGCAAAGCTACCCTCTAATTTTTTTGCACCGCATCCCCGGTTCGCTCCAACGAGCTCCTTCTGATAGTGCCTTTGTACTAATTTGATCCTAGACCATAACCAAATCATCCTATTCCCGACTAATAACTTATAAGCGCCATATCAATAGGAGGTTTTGGTAATGAGCATTGGTCTAAGGTTTAAGATTGGTGGGTTGATCCTTTTTTCTGCGGTTTTTCTGAGCGCCTGCGCCGGCAATATCTCGGCGGGAGACCTACAGGGGCTGGGTTTCTCTCCCGAGGAGATCGAATCGATCCTTTCCGGCGTCATCGATGGCTTGGAAGATGGCAAGCTGATGATCGATGGAAATATCTTTGAGATCTCAGACGAAACAGATTTTGAAGGAGAAATTGAAGTCGGCGATGATGTCGAGATCAAGTTCCGCTTCGATGATGATGGCGGAATGATCGCCCAATCGGTTGAATTACACTCGGATGCCGATGACGACGATTCGGAAGTCGAGTTCTTTGGAGTCGTTGAGAGTATGGGCTCCGATGTGTGGGTTATCGGGGGCAACACTGTGACAGTGACCACCTCCACAGAGATTAAGGGTGTAATCTTCGAAGGCGATTCCGTCAAAGTACACGCATCCCCCGACGATTCTGGCACGCTGGTTGCTCGAGAAATCGAACCCACAGAAGATGAGCATGACGATGATGACGAGATGGAGATGTTCGGCGTGGTCGAATCCGTCGTGGATGGTGTCTGGACGATTGACGGAAAGGCATTCATGACGCTGCCCGGTACCGAGATCGAGGATGGTGTCTCGGTGGGCGACCTCGTCAAGGTGCATTTCGACATAGATGATGACGGCTCCCTCGTTGCACACGAGATCGAAGCAGCAGATGATGATCTCGATGACGACGATCTGTATGAAGACGATGACAACGACGAAGACGACGAACACGAAGTCGATGAGCATGAAGACGATGACGATGATGAACACGATGACGACGATGATGATAACGAGGATGGCGACGACCACAGCTGAGGATTGATCGATGGCTACGGACGAATCTCCCTTTGGTCGCTGACGTAGACCAGAGGGAGTCGTCGTCGCGGCTGCAGGTGTTATACTTGATGGCTCTTTGCACAAGACTCGGGACAATTTCCCAGAATAAGGTTATCTTTCGAACTCGTGACCGAGACGAATATCGATTTCATCGAGCTACGCAAGCTCAATGCAGATGTGCTTACCGAGACGCACGATCGCTATTACGGTGAGATCTACCGCTATGTGCGTTACAGGGTAGGTGAACCCATGCTGTCTGAAGATATATCAAGCGAAGTCTTCGTCCGTCTCATTGAGTCCCTCCATAATGGTCGCGGCCCGCAGTCCAGCCTGAGGGGATGGTTGTTCGGTACCGCTTCAAACCTCATCGGCGATCATTTTCGGAATGTTTATCAGCACAAGGTGACGGATCTGTCGGAGGGGCTTGAGTCTGACGATCAAGACCTCCAGCATCAAACTGAAAATAATGAGGTGCTTGACGCTGTTCGACAAGCTTTCCGAACACTCACACAGGATCAACAGCATGTGCTTGCGCTTCGCTTTGGAAGTGAACTCTCGATCTTGGAAACAGCCGAAATCATGGCGAAAAAGCCCAACGCAGTGAAAGCGGTTCAATTCCGGGCACTCAACGCCTTACGGAAGACCATTGGAGAAGGCATCGCATGAGCGCCAATATCCACGACGCTATCGAGGTTTGCCTTGAAGCAATACAGACGGGCGTGGAGCTGGATCGCTGTTTAGCCTTATACCCTGATCTCATCGACGATCTTCGACCAGCGTTGGAATCTGCTTTGTTCGCACAGATGATGTCACCATCTCCACCACTACGCGACTCTCAAGTCAAGTCGAGGACGCGCCTGCTCGGTCGCGCCGCAGATCTGCGTACGTCCCGACCACCCCGCAGCACTTGGGGATTCTCTCGCCTGGCGCTTGCCGGACTGACGGCCATCTTTGTGATTGTTGTTGCCGCCGGCAGGTTGATATCGGTATCGGCTCAATCTTTACCAGGAGACGTGCTCTATCCAGCGAAACAAGCCTCCGAGAAATTCAACCTCAGCGTCGCAGCGAACGCCTTAAAGCAGCGCGAGTTGACAGAACGCTACCTCGATCGTCGAATTGACGAGATACAGCAGTTGTTTGCAAAGGGTCGTATCGAAGAAGTTAAATTTCAGGGGAATCTCACGTCGATCGAAGATGGCCGGTGGATAGTGGATGATATCGTCGTGCTCATACTCGATGACCTGGATATCCCCGATGAGCTTTCCCACGGCGTAAAACTCGAAATTATTGGTACGGTTCAACCTGAAGGTTGGGTCGAGGCGGAGCGCGTGACTGTAAAAGTTTACAAACTAGACGGTCTGGTAAAGCGAATCGGAGCGGATACCTGGCTTGTAGGTGACAAAGAAATCTCAATTACGGATTTAAGCCTCATCGAGAACGGCGTTCAGGTCGGTGATAAAGTCCTTGTCCTGGTGAACGTGGGAGATAATGAACAGGAATCTGCCCTGGCGATCATCAAAGGTATAAGAGTTGAAGGCGATCATAATGATCTAGGATCACGATCCGATGAGGACTCAAGCTATGACGAATTCGATGAAGACGATGTGTTAGAGGAACTCGGAGAAGAGGATCTGGAGGGTGATTCTTCAGGCGAAGATGACGGAGACGCAGGGCAAGAAGATGAGAAAGACGAGCCTAAGGAGGGAGAGGAACCTGATGAAGAGGAAGATGAAGAAGATTCCCATGATGATCCCTCAGATTAGCAAAAGGCTTCGAACCGTACACAATTTCTTGTTTTCCTCCCTCAATCTGATTCATTTCTAAGCAATTCAAATTTTACATTTCAAACCTTATTTGTCATCTCAATCACAGACAGATCTAGGTCCTTAGATGAAGATCCAGGATGGCCTCTATTTAACGTATCAAATTGTTTATACTCAAATAAAACAATTTAGCTGCAACTTTTCTGATTCCGATTACGCTAATCGGAAGCTTATGAAAAATGGGATCCGATAATTCTTGTAATCGGAAGCAACTGGTAAATCGGAACTGCTGCGTCAACGGGGGGAGTTAATAGTGGTACCTAGCTTGGAGAAAATCTATCCGGGTGTCACGCACCAGATAGACAATGCGGTGCTCCTGCGTTAAACGGCGAGACCATGCACCTGGTGCCAGATACTTCAATGGCTCCGGCTTGCCAATTCCATCGAACGGATCACGCAGTATGTCTTCAATGAGTTTGATAACTCGCAGCGCCGTCTTTCGGTCATTCTTTACCCAGTACTTCAAGTCCTCAATAAACTCCGGTTGAAAGACGGCTTCGCGATCTTTATTCGTCAAGACCGACCTCGGCCGAGAGTTCATCAATCTTCATCATCTGCCCCCCACCCTTAAGCGCCCTTGCCAGCGCTTCGAGTAATCGCGCCGCGTTCGCTGGTGAGCGAAGAAGATGCACCGCCTCAGTGAGACTCGCTAATTCGTCCGCGGCGATCAGCGCAGCAGGCTCTCCACCACGGCGATTAATAATCACGACTTCCCTATTTTGGGTCACATCATCCAGAAGCGAAGCAAGCTTCTGTCGTGCTTGAGAATAGCTAATTTCGATCGTCATTCTGTCACTCCTTACTTGTACAATGTTATTGTACAAGTTATAGCGGTTCTGTCAATACCAGAACTTCATTCCTGCCGTTCCAAAGACATTCATGTTGTTTCCGATATTGTAATCGGAAACAAATCTCATAACTTTAACAATTACGCTAATTATCGGATGGAATTTGAGTATTTAAAATTGCGAAGAAATTAAAATTTAGATCAGGCCCGAGTGATTGACCTTCAACCAATCTACAACGTCTTCCTGGAATGACACAACCTCAACCAGCAACTCATCTACCTCAGACTGTGAGATCTGGCCACCGCGATCGTATGTTCCAACATTTCGCTTCGTGCGGCACTGATCAAAGTACTGCGCCAAGTCGGAATACTCTCCCCCCATAACCTCAGGAAGAAGTCGAAACGTCAGCCAATGATGCCCTTTCCCGTATGTTTCATAGCCTGCGCAGTACAAGGGGATTGTCGCCAATGCAAGTGCCCCTTCGTAAGCGATCAGAAAACGACGATCGGTTGATAAATCTGGTACCGATGCATCATTCAGATCTCGCCGCACGATATCGAACAAACCCCGGATCTCTTCGTCATTTGTCTTGTGGGTTCTAAGCCGTTCTTCTGCCAGCCAACGCTTGAAGTCCATCTTCATCCCCTATAAGAAAAATCTTGGGCTCCTCCATGATCGTCTGCGTGAACGAATCGCCTTTTTCAACATTATCCCGGAACTCATGTACTCGGATCGTAACCGGATTCAATTCGCGATCTAGCTCTGCTTTCAGAGGAGACAAGTATCCGGACAATTCCCGGCTTGTCATATCACTGATCACCATGAGATCGATATCGCTAGTCGAAGTCTCTGACCCTCGTGCAAATGAACCAAATATGAACGCCGATCGGATAGCGTCAGATCGTTCTTGAAGGACCTTTTTCAATTGATCTTCTATACCTGCCGTCTTTACCATGAGCGCTCTAAGGTCGGGGAAAACGGGGGACTGCCGATTCGCTCGGAAGTATTTTCTATTTCCCTCGACACTCGAGATTAGTAAGCCCGCGTCTTCAAGGCGTGCAAGCTCACGTTGAATTGCACGGACGGGTTGATCTGTTAGTGAAGAAATTTCTCGCAAATAGTGGCGACCACTTGAACGAAGAAAAAATAGCTTTAAGACTTCCACACGAGCTTGGGAAGTAAATAAAGCATCCAATACAGGAGCGTTTTGTATACTTTTTGTAGTCATATGTATACAAATTATATACGTTATTTTCCGCTATTTCAAGCTCAATAATATCTGTCGTGACTCGTTTAGTGGTGGATTCTACTCCCTACACTATCGATCTCTTACCTACCAATCGACCGTAAGATACAGGTGCTACTTGAGTAACCGATTCCGAGAATAACCAGATCCATGTTACGTATAGTATTGTACTTACCTAAGGGAGAGATCACACGGATGTGAGCCCAGCGGTCTAAAACCCTTACCGCGGACCTCACGGATACCTGATTTCGCGAGCCTTGTAGTCAGCTATAGGTAGTAGCCGTGTGAACCACGATTGTGTTCAAACCCTCTCCCTGGTTCTGCTTTTCAACCAGAATTTGAGTCTCATTTGCCGAATAATCGGAATCAATATTCATTGCCCTTCCCCTTTAATCAAAACTCAGCAGCACTTCACTCGGAGTATATTTGTGCATGTCTACCACCTTGGTATAGACAGCAGTTATCGCGATCGACGAATGACCGAGCAGATCCGCGATCGCCTCTGTCGGCACCCCCGCGTCTAAGAGCCAGACTGCCATCGAATGCCGCAATCCATGGCAGGAACGCCCGGGCTGTTTTAAACCTGCTTGCCGAAGATATCGATCCACTTGAGATCGAACCCCTCTTGTGCCCAATCGCTGACCTTTCGTTCGGTTGTCCAGGGTAATAAAAAGCGCCTGGGTGCTCTCACCCACCAACTTCTCACGTACATCGATCCACTCCTGTAGGATATCCAGTTCAGTACCACCAAGGGGGACTTGACGGCGTTTACCCCCCTTCCCTCCCCGAACGAGGAGTTGGGGGTTATCGGAATTCTTGATATCCACCAGATCCAATGCACACAACTCCGCCACTCGAATCCCCGTGAAGCAAAGAACTCGCAGGATCGCCCTATCCCGATATCCCTTCGCTGATGTCTTTTCAGGCTGCTTCCAAAGATTCAAGAATGCATCGCGATCGGGGATATATTTCTCGGCGATCTTCTCCGCTTGGGAGGTCAGATCCCTCCTTGCTTTCACTTTTGCAGCTGGATTATCCTTTCTGACTTCCCAGTCTTTCAGCGCATCATAAAACCTGCGGATTGCAGCCAGCTTGGTTTTGATCGTGCCGCGCATATATCCTGATTGGATGAGGTGGGCTCGATAGAGTTTGATTTCGTCTTCGGTCGCTGTAATCAGATTAATATCACGATCTTGACACCAAGCGAAAAAGACGCGTGTAGAGCTTAAGTAAGATTCTTGTGTATGCCGGCTGGCATCACCCTGGGCGACTTCTATCTGAATCCAATCTTGGAAACGGTCTAGTATATCGTTTAGATCGGATGGTTCGCGTGTCACTCTTTCACCTCCCCAGAATCAAAATGGCAACCCGTCGTGACTGCGGGTTGCCCATAGTGCTACAATTCTGGTAGCCCGCCGTCGGCTAGTCCGACGGTTGGGTCAGGGTCGCACGCGTGTTACAGCACGTTTGCGGCCCGACTTTGTATCGTAATCACTGTGCCTTACAGTAATTATACAATATTATTAGGGTGATTTCAAGCGAGGTTTCGGCCCCCTTCTCTTCCCGAGTATCTCAACGTTTGACAGGTACTCTAACAAGGATAGCTTACTCACCTGCCAGACTGGACCAAACTTTTGTCCCTTCACCATCCCCTCACGGACAAGATCTCGAATGGTCTCTGGATGGTAATTACTTATCTTGGCAGCCTCGGCGGTAGTAATCCAATCCTCACTCATATAGAGATTTTATACCTCTATATCCCAAGTGCAATCGGTAAAGTAATTACGATGATGCGGGTTTAGTACGAGAAAGGATAGATGTGCTGAATGATCAAGATTTGTTGATCTGCTCAGCAACCACGTATATTGAAAAACTAAAGCACACAACCCAGGCTGATATTTTATGTAGCAGGCAAAACCTCCCTACATTGAGGAAAATTGGTGCAGCCATAGAAGTGCTTACCCTTTTGCTTCCCCTTCGTTGCTACCCGCAAGACCATTGGGATTCCACATTTTGGACAATTAGGTGCCGAGGCAGCTTGATTCTCGGTAGATGTTTCTTTTGGATTGTATGGTTCTGCTTCCTCTTTTTGTGGCTGGCCAGGCTTAGATTTCAATAAATACGGTTTCAGTTGATCGATCACCTCCTGCTGGTTGTACTGACGTTGGGCTGTTACCCGCAAGAGTGGAAGGCCGGCTGCATGCATGGCTTCATCAATGAAACGATCACGCTCCTGCCTACTGGCGCGGTTATGTGATGAATCATCCAGCTCAATTGCCAACGCTGGTTTCATCGTGGTCGCATCACAGATTATGAAATCGATATGTTTTCCTACGATCTTATTGAAATACTTTTGATATTCAGCCTTGTTCGTTACGAACAACAGATCAGCTACACGAACCTTGGCACAGATTGCGGCCTTAGATCCAAGCACCGATTTGAGAGCCTGAAAATAGGGAAGCTCGGTGGGCGAGAGGAAATCGTCTCGCAGCCGATAGGGAAGCGGTCCACTTTGCTTTGAAGCTGATGGAAGGAATCGTTTGAAAAATTCAATTATTAAACCAAAACAACCGGGACGTTCGCTTCCACCACTCTCCATTTTTACTCCCTTGCTCACCTATCTGTTTTACTTTAAAAACCATAAGTCCGCTTGGACAGGATTAACCAGTCTGTTAGCTCGCCAGGGAATCCAGCTATGGTATTGTCCAATCAGTATCGAAGGCGATCTTTGAAGAATGGTTGATAAAATCATTCTTCATTCGAAGATCGGATTCTTACTATTGGTCCATCCGTGTCGCTAGAAACTTTCCCTGAAGTTTCTCAATGAGAGCTATGGCAACGATTCACAAACGATCCCGTCATTATCGTTGCCATCGAGATCATGCACATCTCCAGCGCCTATGCTTACACAGTAGTTATAGCAGGCTTGAGCTTGACTTTGATAGCTAAAGTTAGAACAGTTCAAAGTGTTCCCACTGCAGCTACATGCACCTGTTGAACCAGTAGTAGGAAAAGCCGTGGGGACTGGCACTCGAGTGGGTGCCCATAATCCCCGATCATTTGCTTGCGCTTCAGATTGAACACTCCTAAAAGTGCTATCACAAGCTACATCAGGCGAATAACTCTTCGCTGTCGCATAACCCAATCTAACCATCTCATAATTAACGAAGACATTCCCAACAACTACATATCGAAGCAAGCGATCGAATGGATCTGTTTCAGAGACATCTCTCACCAATGTCACCCATCGGCTTGCTACTAATTCCGAATTCTTCTGAGCGGCAAAACCTCCCAAGCCTTGATTCGGCTCAGGAGAATCCATCCCTGTATATCTAACCGAATACGTCCAACCATCGATGCGAACCTTGATGGTGTCTCCATCTACTACCTGGACAACTTGTCCTACCTGGCGCAGGTTGTTTTTAGGGATACAGGCCACACCAGGAGCATCCGCCAGCGTTGGTGATGGTCCAGGTGTATTTGTTGGTGTTGCTGTAATTGTTGGGGTAAGCGTAATTGTTGGTGTGGATGTAGCTGTAGGTGTTGAGGTTATCGTGGGCGTCAATGTTGCCGTTGAAGTAGAGGTAGCTGTTGATGTTGGGGTTAACGTCATCGTTGGTGTAAGCGTGGCCGCAGGTATTGCAGTAGGAATCGAATCAATGACCAGGCCAGCCACGCCGCCGAAGGCTGCCGCTGTCTGTAACACAATCGATACAAGCGTTATTCCCACTCCCACGCCAAGAGCAACTCCCGGGCTTTTTCCTAACGCAGGCACTGAGTTACGTATGTAATTCACGAAAGTAATCGCTGCGAAAGGTGCAAGCTCAGATTGAACATCCTCTAGACTGGGTTCAAGGGCTTCTAATTCCTCCCGCGCCATCACCTCTGCCACATCATTTTGCTGGTGCTGATCGACTGCATTTTGTTGGATCGTTTCAATATCCCGAGCGCATGACTGGCCTTCCTGCTCTTCGCTCACATCCAATTCGATTCGTTGCAGTTGATAGCGATGTTGAATCCCTGTTTGGACATCAGCCGGAAGCTTCATGGGCTTCGTCCGCTCCAGCATGGCGTCAACGTCTCTCTGCCAGTCTAGAACAGCAAGAGTTTTCGCCTCACCAAAACCCTGGATAGCCCCTACCTCTGCAGCACTAACTTGTGCTGCATTCGAGATCCCTGCCAGTTGAAGGCGCTCCTTCATTTTCGAACCTACACCTTGGATTTTGGCATCCTTTACAAGAGCATTCCGCATACCTTCGTTGAAATGCGCCTGTTGGAGTGCGAGCAGGTTTTTCTCCAGCTCTTGCCGTTCTTCAAGATCGATTTGAGTTCGTTTACGGTTAAGGCCAGCAAAGAAGCTGTCTCGCTGTGTTTCACGTTTTCTAATTAATTTCGTCTCTTCTTTATCAATATTTTCACGCTCAGCGAGTGCATCATGAATACGTCGATTTGAATCCCGAATTTGCAATTCGATGGTGCGCCGCCGGTCGAGAAGCGTTCGCTTACCACGAACGATCGAAGTGCCTTTGTAATTCCGGCGTAAGAATACGAAAAACAAGGCAACCGCCAGCATTGCCAAACATGCAAACCCTACAATCCAGCCCTTTGCATTAGTCCAGGCAAAGATGGTCAAGATCAAAACAATTAGCAGGAGAACGGCCTGGGAGATCAGGAAATATAATCCCCCTTGCCGATCGCGTGTGAAGTCACCATCAAATTGATGCATAGAGCCCATCCCCTTATTCGGTAATATTTAAACTCCATGCTTGTGAAGTTTTGAACACAATCACACGTTGGTCAGGTAGGATCGGGTATCATTCATTGGGGATCAGATGATTTTAACCGGATTTGTTGAAGCCCGAATAGACCGAAGCTTTAATGATGGGGGATCCACGGAGGTCAAACGATCTCTAGCTCTAGTTAGCAAAAGCATCACCTATACCACAGCATGCAGGTTTCTTAATAACTATAAATATCTAAATTATTTAATTCGAGATTCATCCAGCACGACTTGCGTGATCATGGGAAATGCTATAACTTCCCGACTCTACATGTTCTACAAAGGCTCAATAGATTGAAGCAATGGTGGAAAGAATGAGAATAGGAAAAAAAGCGTATTACCGCACTAAACATGGGGGAGCTTACCTGGGTGATTCCCTAGAAATAATGAGAAAGATACCCGACGAATCAATAGATCTCGTGCTAACATCTCCTCCATTTGCACTCCAGAAGAAGAAAGAATATGGAAATGTTCCAGCCGATGATTATGTGGCTTGGTTCCTTCCGTTTGCTATTGAGATGAAACGTATCATCAAGAAAAAAGGCAGCATCGTAATAGATTTAGGAGGAAGTTGGAAAAGAGGACAACCCGTTAAATCGCTTTACCAATGGCGTTTATTGATTGCGTTACATGACATCATTGGGTTGTATCTTTCTCAGGAATTCTACTGGTTTAACCCCGCTAAACTCCCCACACCTGCCCAATGGGTCACAATTAAACGTATTCGAGTAAAAGATGCTGTGAATATGATATTCTGGCTATCCAAAGATCCCCATCCAAAAGCCTCAAATATGAACGTTCTCAAGCCTTATTCGCAGTCCATGTTAGATTTAATCGAAAACGGATATAACGCAAAATTGAGACCTTCTGGTCACAATATCTCAAGCAAATTTCAAAAAGATAATAAGGGGGCAATCCCCCCAAATTTCTTCAAAGTAGCTAATACAGAATCTAATAGCCGGTACTTGAGGGCTTGTCGCCATACTGGAGTCAAACCAAATCCTGCTCGGTTTCCCGCTGACATACCACGATTCTTTCTTGAATTCCTTACGGATGAGGACGATATAGTACTTGATCCTTTTGCAGGCAGCAACGTCACCGGAGCCGTATCCGAAAATTTAAAGAGGAATTGGATTGCGATTGAGTTAAATGAAGACTATCTAACGGGCTCAAAATTCCGATTTCCTAATCTACCCGATACGAAGCAAATCCTTTTGGAAATGGAACTTAATAAAACGAAAGCCTCGTCATAGCAGCGATCTTAAACAACGGGTTGGGTTGATTTAATAATCTTGAGTAGATCGACCGTCTTTTGTTTCTTGACAACCTTTTTGATTTGTGAAAGCCCTTCGTCAATAAAATACTCGCAAGCCTTAAACGGTGTTTCAACCTCGGGGTATAGCGCTAGTATCATTTGACGGATCTCGCCCGCCGGATCGAAACTACCTACATTCCAGACTGTAGAAGCCCCTTCAGCATCTCCTGGCGCTATCCCCTGATTGATAGCTAAGGTCATTGCAAACTTCGCAGCATCCATTTGCTCTTTAAAGAAGCCTGTATCCATGAGTTGGTCAAGGACTTCCCGACCCTCAAGTGTAAGCCCAATTGTCTTTCGATCGCCACTCATAATCACCTCACTGCATCTTCACAATTTCGGTATGCCTTGCAGAGACGCGCTCCAGCTTATACTCAGCTTTCAGTTTTCCTAAAAGATGCTCTCGAGCGAGCTGAGGATCTAGCTCCGATTCGTATGCCAATAGTACTACTTGGTTGGCCATCATGGGTAGGGCCTCAATTACCTTTGTCGTATGCATTTCGTCGAGTCTTCCAAACGGTGAGTCCATAAAGATGGGGCCTCTAATAGGGGCATTCCGTTGAAGTGCGCCCATCAGAGAAAGTGCAACAACATGTTCAGCCCCGGCCGAGCGAACCGGAATCTCTTTCTTATCCTTATGAATAATCGTCAGTCCATAATTGTCATTGATAATCAAACCGGAATAATCTGGTTCCGTGGTTAATTGGGCGAACAATTTGGATGCATCTGCCTCGATATGCTTCCGCAACCTTTCCCGATATGCTTTGACGGTTTCGCCAAAGAGGTTCAACAAATCATCACTGACCTTTGCTCGAAACTGGATTCCCTCAAGTGACGCGCCCCCAATCTTTTTCAACCGATCTTCGAGTTTTTGTAAACTCGCGTTGATTTCACCCAGCTTCTCTTTCTGCTCAGCCAAGGCCTGTTCATCAAGCGCAATGACTTTATTGATAGACTCAAATTCAGACATAATCTGGCGGACTTCGCTTTGATCGAAGTTACTTGTTTGTTCATCTATCCCGTGTATCGTCTCATGGATGCTTGTCTTTTCAACGATCAATTCATCGACTCGATCAAGCAGAGTTGCAAGAACATCAATTGGATCTTGTCTTTCAAAATTTTGGATGTTGGCGACGCGAACGGATAACTCCTTCAACCGCTCTTCGTCAACGCCCTCTATCATATCCCCGGATATTTTCCCCATTTCCTCCTGTATATGTTCGAGGGAATGCACATCCAAATCGACTGAGCAAAGTGGGCACTTCTTCCCTTTTAGTGCCTTCTTGAGGGCTTTTACCCGTTCAATGCTAGATCTGGATTCAATGAGCTTGTTGGTTAAAAGATCCCGCTCATCCTGATACTCAAGCCTTTTTTTAACCAGTTTCTTCTGCAGCAAACCCATCCAAGAATCATTGATTAGTTTACGAATCTGTTCGCTTTTCTCGTCAAATTCTTGGTCTATCCCCGTTTCTCTATGTTCGGCTTCGTCTTTCTGCGATAACAAATAGCGAATACGTTCATTACGCTTGAGAGTCTCCTGAAGGATATTTTTCTGATCCTTATGTTCGGATAGTTCTTCTTGAATTCGTTCGAACTCTTTCTCATGAAATTCACGTCGGTTAATAAGGTCAGAGATGTGATTACCGATTTCGCGAGTCTCCTTATCCTTCTGCGCAGCGACGGACAATTTCTTACTTGCCTCGTTTACCTGAGATCGAATATCTGCCCGTGCATTTGTAATGATCGGAACGCCTAAGATTTGCTCGATGGACTGTTTAATCTTCTCGCCCATTTCACTCTCATGTCTTACTAATTCCTCATATTCTTGCAGAAGTTCACCATCAAAGAGGAAGAAACGAGAAATTTGCTCCGGCAGGATTCGAGACAGCTCCTGATCTCTATCGTCTGTGCTCAGTACGTTGCCATCCCTTCTTAGGATGATCTCCTCGGTGTAATCCCTATCTTTCTTTGGTTTCTTTGTCGAAGCTTTCGGGGCGAATTGACGGGTAAGCTCATACTCTGTTCCGTTAGCGCTCAATTCAAGAATGATTTTGAAGCCATAATCGCCTTCCTCATAGCTTTCCCAATTTGACAAGACGTGGAGCGAGATCTCTTTCGCTCCCCGCCCTAAGACTTTCCCAAATAATGCGTAACGAATTGCGTTGAGGAGGATGGTCTTTCCTCGCATGTTCTCTCCATAGACAATCGTCACGGCATCTACGTCTGGAAAATGAATGGTCTGTTTCCCTTTGAAAGGACCAAAATTATGGATCTCGAGGCGTTTAATACGAAGCATCAGCCTTCCCTCTCGCCGACATGATCACCGATCAGCTTGGATATCCTTTTAGCCGCTTCCGAGCGCTGTTCAAGATACTCAGCTTCAACTTCGATGATTTGCTTGACAAGCTCTTCAGGGATATCTGGGTATTTCTTGGAACGGATTTCCTCTACTGTCGAGAGAATATCCTCTACATCAATCGTCATCTTCAAAACCCTCCTCAACAAGCTCAATTAATCGATCAGGATCTAACCCAAACGCTAATGCAATTTTTTGTATCTGACGGACCACCGCTGGATTGTCTGCCGATTGTCCAAATTCCGCTGCTCGCGCTAGTTCCCCTTCAATAATCGAAAGTCCGGGGATAGAGCCGTCCGCATCACCAGCGGAAGAATTCGGCATGACAATCGCGTCATGGACAAAGGACATGGACTTGCCAGGAAACCTTCTGAGAACTCTGCCTCTTCTTTGGATGAATTCCCTTGGATTCTTCGAAGAGGCTAAGATTAGCGCATGACTCACGGATGGAATATCCACCCCCTCATCAAGACAGCGTATCGATACCAGGATGCCGCCATTGATTTCAAAACGCTTTAGTGTTTCGACTCGATCCCCTGGCATCGCAGAATGGTACTGTCCAGCGTCATAGCCATGATCCTGGATGACTCCCAGGACGGCGAATAGCTGCTCTTGGTCATCACAATAAACAATCCACCGATCTCCTTCGGTGTAATACTCCTTGACCACTTCTAGTGCGATATCAACCTTTGCTTCCGCACCCTTGATAATTCTGGCTCGATTGATAAATAGATTTTGTAATCGCTCTCGAATTTCCCTCTTACTTAGTCCTTCAGATTCATATCGAGCATATAGCCGTTTAATTTTCTTTGTGAACTGATCCCATTCCCCCTGCTCAAACGCGGAGAGCTTAAGGGGGTGGATGTAATACATATAGGGCGTCAGGAACCCAGACTTAATTGCATCCATCAGGGTGAAGGGGGGTTGGATTACCCCTTGGAAATACTCGAGGATTTTGGCAGTTCCTTCAGGATCACCTGCACGGCGAGGAGTAGCGCTTAAGCCTAGCCTAGGTCCTGTATTAAGCTCGAATATTTTTTGGTTTTGCAGACTTCCCAATCTATGCACTTCATCCCCAACCAGTAGGAGATGCTCCCCCTGATCCACGAGTGCGCGGAAATCTTCCAAAGATGCCGTCCGCATCGTTGATAAAACCATTCGTCGCAGTCGTCCAGCCTTTGTGAAGCGATTGAGCAACCCCTTCTGACGCCATTTAGTATGTCCCCCACCACAGAGGAGCAAATGAGCATCGCAAGCAGCGGCAAGATGGCTTAGCTCTTGCTCCCACTGTTTATGTAACTCCTGAGTTGGAACGAGAATGATCGGGGTTTCTCCCCTACTAAGTGCATCGCGAATAATACAAAGGGCGGTAAATGTTTTCCCACTGCCTGTGGCGTGCTCCAAGATGCCGCGACGATGATTAACCCTCCATGACCGAATCGCATTTTGCTGATGTGGCATGGGTGTGCGGCCTTTGGACCAATCACCGGTCATGAAAATCTGATTGGCCTCGACTTCCTGAGTGATTTCCTCTACCAGCTTTGACCAATTTTCAACATCAGCTGCCTGAGTCAGTATCTCCTTCGCCGCATCGGGGAAATCCCGGATTTCCACCTCCGGATATTTGTTTTCCCACAAGGAATCAAAATATTGGAGTTCCTCAAGCGTACGATTTGCCTCTCGTGAATCCTCCCAACTCACGAATACATCAATCGACTCCAAGTTTCCGTCAAGGGCAAGCCCCGACCATGTTTCATTCATTGATCCCTTAAATACAACGCGATGATTTAAGTCATCGGTGAAAATACCCACTTTATCATGAAATATTCTCGAACATCTATGTGGAATCTGTTTTTCTAATAACGCAACTTTAATATTGAGAATGCCATTGGATATCAAACCGCCTAATACCTTCGTCGGCTTGGAAAGAACCGGATCATCCAACATATATATAATCTGATTCTTAAAGGCTTCTTCATACGTCTCGAAGATTCGCTCCCGATAGCCTTCATCGATCGCATCCAAATCTTCACTTGTAAGGAAAGGCGAGCAAATGAGGCGGATATTCCCGCCGTTTTGGATAAATACCTTTAAGCTCGGCCAGGCAATGATAAAGATGCTACTTCGAAAGAAGGCAACTGCTCGATCGTAGCGAATCGACTCTGCCATGCAAGGAAGATAAAAATCCCTCGCGATATCTTGCAGGCCTTTATGATATGCAGGCAGTAATTGCAATTGTGATAGATTTGTCAAATCAGCCCCCACTCATCAACCGCACCTCAGTCAGCTCCATTCGTTTGATTATCCCCTCCTTTAACTGATCAACGCAAACCGCTACCACTTTCTCAATTGCCCCGCTTCCTAAACACATCTCTTGAACAGCGAGCCCATTGGCATATGCAGAAAATATCGTCTCACCTTTCACTTGGACATTGGTCGAGTAGGCAAACTCGTGGTAAAAACCAGCATCCCATAAGATGAAAACTTCCAATCTTGGTTGATAACCGGCAAGAATGACGATTTTGCCCTCACTCTCGTCAAAAGACCCTCGTTCTCCACGATTTTGCCCTGGAGCAATCAGCTGAATTTTATGCTCCGCAACCGACCTTCCACCGGGAGGATGGGTTGCATTGTATAAATATACGCGCATCTGTTGGGGCAGCGGTGGATGAAGCTCTAGCTCAAGGGGTCGGAGAGAGCTATCCGAGTGGTCCACCACGAATTCACCTAGCGCCTCGATAAATGTTTCGTGGAGTTGATCAGAGGTTAGACGGAGCTTTGTCAAAGCAATTTGGCCGTTTTCTTGGCGGAGCGTTGCCCTCTCGATATCATCCCAAGTAAACTCTGCTCCGCGCATTTTCCACAATGTGAAATATCTAGGCACTCTCGCCACTTCAACTGGCAAGGGTGAGTTACGAATAAGTGCGATACTATAGCTTGAGTAGGTTAGACAATCTAACTCGAATTGATCTGCTACCTCTTTTGAGGAAACGACGGGGCCCATTTCGTTGCAGACACGAAGAAATATATCTTCTGATGTTGAGAGGATCCCATCGACTGGCTTTGAATAGAAAACATCGCCACTGATTTCAAAACCTAGAACTTGAAGTAATTTCGAGATGACTTCTTTGGGTGCTGGATCGGGAGCGAATCGCCTGGAATATTGTCGCAATCCTTCCATGAACTTCTCGGCACTAATCGATCCACAAGCTTCGATGATTTTTAGCCCAGCGGTAAGTAATGGCTGCCTGTGATATTGATCTTTATCTTTAAAGGTATACCAACCGTCCATTACAGGAACGAGGTTTAGCGCTTCGAGATAATGCGGCACCTCATCAGTTGGAACGTCTAGCATTTCAGAACATTCCGATATGTGAATGCCTCCGGATGATGCAATTTTCTTCAAGATTTGTCTGCGATCAGAGCTAGACACCGTACCATATCGTCGGATCACGGAAACGGGGATGGTACGGAAATCTACTGCATCAACCAGTGTATCTGGAATGAACTTGGAGCTCGCTCTACTATCGCTAGAACTACGAATTAACGCCTCAACGAAATCTAAGGGGGTGTATTCATTTAGATCTTCCGATGAAAAAATTGGGGGAAAGCTTCCCAGAACGCCCCTCTCTTCGAGCATTTGTGCCCATTCATCGAATATCAGACTACTGCCGAGATCCGAAGCGGCTTGGAAGGCCGATCTCAGGATAATTATGGGTGAACCAGAAATATTACCCCATATCTGCTTCGTAACTTTGCGAAGGATTTGACGGATGCGCTCTCGGGTGAGGTCATGTAAATCACCGATTTCCTCGAGGGTGGAACCATTGGCACCATAGCGCTCGAGGAAGATCGCAATATTTCTATGAGATTGTGGCAAGAGATCCACGACCTCCTCCCCGATGGAGTCCTTGACGAGCAAGCTACCCTGGAGATTAACCAAGTGGTCGAAGTATTCCCCTTCGATATTTTGTTGCATCCACTCCTCAATCGTACGACCAGAAACCACGACGGACGGATGGATGATGCCTTTTGAAATTCTTCGGCGCAGCTCGCGTCGTTGAGCGTTGATCTCCTCCAAATTATCGAGATTGACTCTGGTTTCATCCTCCTCCTCGTGGGTCTTCTCGACAGGAATGTCAGCCCTTTCAAAACTTTGTGAGGCGATAAAATCATCGATCTCTGACAATCGTTTTTCGCCAACCGCTCGAATTTTCCACAACAAACCAGCCTCCTTGAGTTGCAGGAGACCCCCCACAGTATGTACACCACCCCTTTGTAGAGTATTTTTCAAGCGAAGACTGAGCGTGGTCGCCTGGATCGGAATTTGAGCAATTGAATCATCGAGGCCTGGCGTAGTAGCCTTCTCGCTCTCGCCCACCCGGATGAGCTTGAAGTGAGCCGGATTCGCTCCCTCATGTGAAACATAGCGGAATGGACCCTCATATCGAAAGCCCGCGCCTGGATATTGATGTTTACTTGCACGATAGAACAGGATAATTTCATTTCCATCGGCTTCGTGGTCAATAACGAGATGATCGGTGCGTCCGCTTGTCTGCCCATCCCATTCCAATTGATCGCCTTTTAGTAGATCCTTGTACTGAGTCCGGTCAGAGGTCTTTTTTTCGGTTACGAAAAACCAGATTGAATCATGTCCTTTAGGACGGAAGACACCCGTATTGATCGTTGCATCTCGAATATCAAACATCTCGCGGAGCTGTTTTCGCGAGTAGATTTCACCTGTTTCAAGAATTTCGGATGTCTTCATCAATAGTTACTCAGCTTAGTGCTCCAATGATTCAGATGATTGTTGCACCCAGATACAATGGATGCGGCGTCATTCCCTAACTCCTTTATTTTATGATGGCTGCTGTCCTTTTGCCTCCCCCCGAATCAGCCATTGGTCAATAGCACCTCGGTGAAATCGCCAATGCTTGCCCACCTTCTGACAAGGGACCTTGCCTTCCTGAGCAAGCTTGTAAAGAGACGACTTTGGAATCCGCAAATACTCTGCGGCTTCAGCAACCGTCAGAACAGGCACGTCATTTGAATTCATTTGGGACCTCTCTTCAAAGAGAATGACAGTGGCGCCCCCAAAAGTGGATAAAACTAGTCTTATATTGCTCGTTATTTGATGTTATTAACAGTTATTAGTGTAGAGGAGTTGAGAAAAAGGGGAAATCCCCTGATAGTACTTAGGGAAGGAACGCTAGTTGGATAATCTTTTCGATCTAGTCTTCGATAATTGAACCTGATTCTGATTTCTTTCATAATCACACTCGGCGAAAACCGAGCATCCGATTTCTAGCTTTGTCGAAAGATAATTCCATGCTCAGCGGCAGAAAAAAGCAGGTTGAAGAGGATCGAGAAGCGCCACATTTCGCTGTCCACTGAAACTAATTAGGAAATAGTTCATTTAATATGGCTATGTATCTTTGAGCAACCGACCTAATTTCTTGGTATGCCATCTCAACTACCATTGCTACCTGTTCATTATCAGCCAGAGGTACATAATTCCGACTTTCCATATAATCAGCGATCTTTTGAATTCTTTCAGGGTTACCATCCAAGAATTCGCGAAAATCTTTATCCGCTTTTTCTGAGTTACAAGACCGACAGCTGGGAACTAAGTTTCCTAGCCGATGCTCGCCGAGGTATCGCCGATTTATCGGAATGACATGCTCCATTAATAAATCACCTTCTGCACCACAGTAGGCACACTGATAAGAGAAATACGCTTTTGTTTCCAACCAATCCTGTTGAGTAAAAGATTCTTGCCCAAGGTTGCTTAATATATTTCTAACGACCGCGTTTTGGGCGTTTCCGATTGCGTTCCCTTTGTATCGGCTATTTAAAACACTTCTTCTTTGTTTATTGCCTATGTTTGCCTCTTCACCAGAAATTAGACTCATATCAGATGTAAGCTCGTCCTTTGTGACGATTTTCTTGTCTAGCAGATACTGAATAAAGCTGGTCTTGTTTTTCTCGTACCACTGGCTCGATACCCGAACGGTTTTTCCTCTTACAAAATACGAGGTTGTCCAATATCGCATTGATTGCTCGGTTGGGATTAGAGAAACCTCGGTGCAGAATGGAAAATTGATACCAAAATTTTTCTTGGAATATGAAGCATCCATGAGGCGTGGCAGCTCGGTATGATCGGTGGTGTCACAGTAATAGAGAATCTTCTTAATGTGTAACCTAACTAACTGACCAATTTTCATGTTGGTGTTTCTTTCCTTTCTTTCCATAACGGGTTCGAGTTGAATGACCCCCATGTCTCAAATACATTAATAGAGCCCGGAGCTAAAACTCCATTGTTACTTGAATTTCAAACAGAGGTCATAATATTCCGATAACTGGTCAGCCACAGACGGTTTATGCTCTCGAATCCACGTAATGGCATTCTCCCAACTCAGTGCGCGCAGTTCAAGAACCTCCATCAGAGGAGTAAAACTCTGCTCGAGCCATCCATCGAGATCACCATCATACGCATCGACACGCATTCTCACTTTTTCCTCGATTGAGCTTCTTTTCATCTCATCAGTAAAAGTGCCTTTTTCAATCGAATATTGAGGGGCAAGCACGACGAATTCCAGCCGATCAAGGCTCGATGGCTCCTGACCCGCTCGAGCGATCACCTCAGCCATACAAGCTACGTTACGAGCAGCCTGGTCAAAATACTTGGCATTTGCCGTCCCGGAGGAGAGTGGTGCGCCAACCTTAGCTTCAACAACAGTAAATTGAGCGGCATTAGGTATTAATTCGAGATCCGCTTTGGCTTTCGCCCCAATTCGAATATGCCCGATGACCCCATCAGCATTTGTCCTTGACTCGCTTAGCCGATCACTCTGATAGCGGGCTTTGAATGCAGTCGGCAGGAGCGCTTCGGAAAACCAGGTACTTCCGGGCCGAAATCCCAGGGGGAAGGTTTCATCCGGGATCGTGGACGCCTGGTGGAACACAAGCTTCATCAGCCAGCTTTCATTGTAGAGTTCGGTGGGTCTGAAATGAGGGTTCGATGGATCGAACGAGGAGATTAGTTCCGATAGTAGGTCCATGATCGCTCCGTTTCGATAAAAGCGAGCTCAATTGAGTCTTAAATACTAAGAATTCTGTGTATTGATACCGGAAAGATCTCTTCCTCTCTCGAATTTGGATAGCAGGTAGATATGCGCCGGCGACTGCTTCCAGTTCTGGTCCAAATTTGTTGCCATATTAAGCTCCAGGTGTGGCCGTCATTTAATCAGCGTCTCCAGATCACCTGAGAAGAATTCCTTCTTGAACGCATGCTTGCCTGCCTTCTCGAAGAGATCACGGATATTGTCATCCATGGTGAAGTACGTCACCTGCCAGCCGGATTTTGCCAGGTGCACCATCTCATCCACCAGGTGCACTCTACGCTTCCAATCGGCATGCTGAAAGGCGTCATCCAGAACCAGGAAGAGCTTGTCTCTTCCCAGGAGTTGGGACGCACATCCCAAGCGCAACGCCAGCAGGATTTGCTCCTGTGCACCCGTGCTTAAATCACGCAGCGGGAATTCAGAATAGTCATCCTGGAACCAGAGCTCTTCACCGTCGAGGCGCACCCCAGAATAGCGTTGTGTTAGTTTGAAGAGTGGGTCGGAAATAGCAGAAGAAGAAAGGCGAGATTGGATCTTCTCATCTTCCGTCTGGCGGAGCTCCTCCAGGACACTGGTAACCGCGATTCCTCCAATAATATGCGCCGTAAGTTGTCGATATTCAAGAGCCTGACCAGCACGTTTTTCCCGTAGGCGTTGAATGACGTTCTCCCAGGAATCCGAGATATCATCACCGGTCTCCTGGCAGATGCGTTGCTTCAAGGATTGCCTCGCCTGGTTATGGTGCTCCAATTTATTGGTCTCTTCCGCGAGCTCCTCGCCTAAAGACTGTTGCTTGGATTTGCTATAGGGCACACCGGGATCGCTGTCAACGTAATCAGATTCATCGATATCCAGGCGCGCTAATTTCGTCGTCAAATCCTGGAGTTCACTCTCAATCTTGTCAAGCTGACCGAAGAGTAGTGTAATCGCTTCGTCCCAATCCCCATCTTTCCCAACGTCAAACTTTGATAATCCTCGCTCTATCTCTGAAGCCTTGTGTGCAAGCTCTAGCTGCTCCTGCCTGAGCTGGTCTTCGAGCGTTTCTAACCGATGGTATATCTCAGCATGATCTTCTTGCACGGCCATTAGATCAGCGATCGACTGCAGATCTCGATCAAAGCGATCTCGGAACGTTTGAAGGATCCCGTGGATCTCTTCTCTATCCGTAGCCACATCAAGAAGTTTTCGCTGCTGCCGTGCATACAAAATCACGCCGAATACAGCAAGTCCAGCCCCTGCCAGCCCACCTAAAAAACCTGCTTCCTTAAGGATTACCCCGGCGATGCCAAGGCCCGAAAAGGTGATCGCCACAGCGGCAGCGATAATCGTGAACACTAACCATGCAGGTGACTGGCTGATCTTCAGTGCTCCTTCTCGGGCGCGGTACTCTGTAATAGCCCCTTTCAACCAGTGATGCTTTTCTCGCACAGGCTTGAGAGTTTCAATTTCGCTTTCCTTGGATTGAATCCTGGAATGGATACCCGCATGGTCAGCGATTAAGCCCTTGATCTGCTCGACCTCGCTGCGAGGGTAACGATCGCGCTTCTGCTCTAGCTCCTCGATGCTCTGGGAGAGCTTGAAGGCTTCATAGCCTTTTGCCCTTCGCTGTGTTTCGAGCTCCTCCTGGATGTGTATGATCTCACGCTCCAGGTAGATGCGGAGTGCGTCCGAATATTGCTCATCGATGTCTTCCAACAAACTATCAATAAGCGTGAGCTGGTTCCTCAACTCCCCATAGTTCTTGATTTCCCCCTGGTTCTTTCCTTGGATAACGCCTTCTTCGATCCTGGCATTTCTTACTGTAGGCGTTATACCTTTCGCGATCTCATCCAGGACCGCCTCCCTCGATAAGAACTCCTTCAGGATCGTTCGCGATACACCACCGGGGCTGTTCTCAATCAGGCCCAATTCAGCTCCCTTGACAACGAGCAGCCTCGCCAGGTTTGCGGGTAATCCAGGTTGATCCTCTTCAAGGTAGTCTTCGAGCTTCTTGCGCGAAGAAGGCGAGAATTCTTCCAATCCTTCATTCAGGCCAGATATGGCGACCTTGCCTGCCGCCTGGATGGAGCGCATGGGCCATTTACTGTAGCGATTGAAGAGAGATTGAAGGATAAATTCAACCAGGTAGGTTTTCCCACGTTCATTGCGGCCATAGATCAAGTTGAACGACTTCAGATCCAGCTGGAGCTCGCCTTCCAATGGCCCTAGATTGCGGATATTAATATTCTCGATGCGAATCATCTGCGGCTATCTCCATAAAGGATCTTTAACGAGGCCAGTAAGATCTCTTGTTGAGAAGGATCGTCATCCCCGGATGGGTATACGTTCTCCTCAATAAGGGCACGCACACTAGCACTGATCGATTCGCGATCCGGGTCATCCGCCAGGTTGAGGTCGGTGCCATCAGGTTCAGCATCATCCAGGAAACGGTAACCCGCGAATGCTCGCTTGAACTCCTTCAATGCCTCCTTCTTGTCCCTCGTATAGCCAGAAACCTTGAGCCGCAGGCGAACCTTATCCCGGAGATTTTCCGGGAGGTTCCATGCCTCAATTTTCGTACTAGCCAAATCCTGGATATACGTTTCTTCATCGTCGATAGGCAGCATGAGTAAAGTTTCGTCGAAGAAGATGAAATCGGAATTGACGTATTGCCTTTCGATCGAGCTCTGATCGGCATCGAAGATAGTAAACTGACGTCTTCCTGTCTCGGAAATATCCATGCCGCAGGGTGAGCCGGGATAATGGACGAGCCCTCGCTCATGGGGGACATGAATATGCCCGAGGAATACGCTTCTAGGTTGGTACCGCTGCAGGTCTTGCGAGGTTAGCGGCATATAGGTACCGTCTTCGTAAGGGTTCGGTACTCGCAGCCCTTCCATGTAATCACCATGACCAACGAGAATCCATTGGTTGGGGTTAAGGTCTTCACGGAAAGGTTCGATCGATTCCCCCATTGACTCCAGAGGTTCGTAAGGTAGAAATAGAAAATCGGGGCCTTCAGGATCGAGCCTGAGAGACGATGGTTTGTGTAATATTTGAAGGTTCTCGGCTCCGAAGTGCCGGCCCTGGATATTCGCGTCGTGATTGCCAGGGATGACAAAGCACTGGAAGTGTCGGAATTCTCTCTTCGAAAGGAGAGCGTCAAAATCCGCGTATGATGCCTGCTCTGCATCGAATAAATCACCGGCAATGATCAGATGCTGAATTTCAAGCTCGACCAGCTGCCGGAGGATATCCTCCAGCGCATTGAAGCGTTCAGGATGATCTTCGATTTTCGTCAGGTGGCAGTCGGCGGTGATGGCGATTTTCATAGGGTTTCCCCGCTAAGTATCGCAGATGGACAAGTGTGCGTCCGCGCCCGGAGAGGGATGGGTAAACGAATTCCCCCTTTGAGGAAGATATGGAGAAATGGGCTATTGCTGATTCGTTGCCGCAATTCTTATCCTATCCTTATTGTATACCTATGCTGGTTGGGGAACATATCCATAGATTGTCCTATGCAATCTTGTGTGATCATTGATGTGCTATTTCTTTTCATACTTTAATGTTCGTCAGAAATGGTTTCGGCGCGCGAAAAATTCGCCCGTCTCCCCTGTGGGCTCAAAGAATGTAGATTAACCCTATATCTATATCGACGGGTTACTATGGTCTGGGGATACGGGTTGCTGGCTCCATCAAGGAACGCCGCATACAAATCTTACATTAAAAATTATCACCCCCAACCGGCTTCCCATTGGTTGAGGGTATCTTCTTTTTACTACCGATTACTTTCATAATCAGATGTTGGCACCACGATCTCCTCAATGACCTTCAACTAGAGGTAATGCTGCCACGAATCTCGAACTGATCCCCCCACTGGTTCATCAAATGATGAGTGGCAGAAGTAAAGACATACTGGTGTTTATCTAAAGCCAGCAGGAAGAAGACAACGTGTGAGGTGCGGAAGGAGATGATCTCATCAAACTCGGTCCTATTCTGGAATTCCGCAGCCATTCTCGCAATGAAAGCATCACGATTTTCCCGCGGAAAGTGCTGGTAGATGAGGACTGAAGCGCTCTTCTCGTGAAACCCCTTGAGTTCTTGCCAATAGAGGTATTTCGATGATGTCTTCCTTCCGATAGGAACAGAAGGAACCTCCATGCCATTGTCAGGGTCGAAGAAGTAGAAGTCCTTACCATGAGCTTCCTGGAGAAATTGTGCAAAATATTCGATGCGTTCGATTTTGTCATCCGTCAGCAAGGTCTCATAATAATCTGCTCCCGGGATAATGTCCTCCTCTTTTGCGACACGAACGCTGCGTTCACTTCTGACAACGACGGCTTCGCGGATGGTATCGAAGAGTTCTTCGTCATATCCACGCCAGGTATCCGGCTTAAGTAGATAATCAAGCTTACCGCCATCCGGTCGATCGTCGTCTTCAGTGAGCATCCAGCATATCATACTGCTCAATGTGCCCTGCCCAGTTAACGCCCGAATCAAACCATACTTCCGATAATCATTGACGTCGCCGAAGTATTGGTTTTTCATGGCAGCAGTACGTTACTTAAGCCAACAATCGATTTCTTTTTGATAATCATTTCCCTTCAATTGAAGGAACAAATGATGTAATTATGATGCTTCATCCATAAATCATCTGGTGTTCTCTTGGCATATTATTCCTCACGAAGCACTCGAGAAAAGAAAATCCTGCGAAGTAGAAAATCTAGATCGCAGGAATTCCTCTTCATGATCGATCCATTACTCAATAGGCCAAACAACTGCACCCTGTTCAAATACATCTGCCTCGTAGTAGATGCGAATTCCATTATCGGGATTTGCACCTTTCCAACACACATCTCCGCGCAACAAATCACCTGGAATTATTGTTCCATCCATACTGGTGCCGCAACTGAAGAATTCTTGCTCCAGATTGGAACCGTCCCTTTGCCGAGCATTGAAGGACAACATCGAACTAACATTGACATCGGTTGATCCTAAATTCGCGATGGTGAAGTTCGCTTGAAGAACATTCCCGGTAAACGCAACACTGTTTAATGTGATAGTTTGATCATCAACTTCGACGACATCTCCAATGTTGAACATATCAATATTGAGAACAGGATCGTTCGATTCATTGACTACGATCGCACCCTCGATAGCCTCCCAAACGAGTGCCCCGTCTCCCAACAAACTCGCCTCGTAATATATCTTGATACCATCATCAGGGCTGGCGCCACTCCAGCATACATTGCCACGCAGACGGTCACCAGGAAGTACAGATCCATCCAGGCTTGATGTACCACAATCGAAGAACTCTTGCTGAAGTGAGGACCCATCGCCTTTCCGCGCATCAAACGCGATCATCGAACTTGTACCTACATCTGAAGCACCATGATTCTCAATAGTGAAGTTAGCCATCAGTACAAGTCCTTGATAAGCGATGCTGTTCAATCGAACCGTATGGTCTTGTACTTCAATGATATCCCCAACCGCATAGGTCGTTATCGTAGCTGAAGCATCAGTATCCAATGCTGAAGGCTCTACTTCCCCCTCTACGGCTTCCCAAACTACTGCGCCAGAACCGAAAAGGCTTGCTTCATAGTAAATTCGGATACCATCCTCTGGATTAGCTCCTGACCAGCATATGTCGCCTCGAAGCTTATCTCCCGGCAAGACTGAGCCATCAATACTTGAAGTTCCACAATCAAATATTTCTTGTTCAAGTAATGTGCCATCCGATTTCTTGGCAGAGAAAGAAAGCAGTGAGCTTACGTTTACATCCGTAGTACCTTGATTCTCAATCAAGAAATTCACCACCAACACATTCCCTTGATATTCAACACTATTCAGCCTAATAATGTGATCTTCAACATTGATGGCATTTCCTAATTGGTAGACGTCAAAGCCAGATTGTGAATCTTCCGGCACAGATTCTTCAGGTGCCGATTCGGATCCGTCCTCATCTGCCGCTGGAGCCTGAGATTCCTGCGTTACAAGAGTCCCCTCGTTACTGCTGCCACAAGCAAGCGTGAGAAAGAAGATGGAGAAGATAAGTATTGCTACATTGAAAAATCTCTTCTTGTCCATGTTAAGTTATTCTCCTTATATGTAGATTTAGGGCTCTGATTCCGTGGGCTTGATTTTGTGAATAGTATGCATCTTTTATGGAAAGAGATGATAAGCTCATTAGGGAACACAACATTCTAGGTCCAATGTTTAACATGAAGGCGGAATCCGAATACAGCTTAAATAAATTCGAGTTGGCAAAGATGTTTGGAAATGCAGATGTGTCCCCTGCCCCGTTCGTATCCTAATCAGTTTAGGCTATACACTTTTACGATCCAATCCCCCGAGTGTACTGTGACCGAGGATCTGAGATAAGAATTCAAATCTTTAGTATTTAGGATACTAGAAATTGTTTTGGATAAGCTAAGATCAATATCAAATGGTGGTTGCCGATTACTTTCAAACTAGGTCTCTGCAATTCTTATGTTGCCGATTACTGCACTAACCGGTAACTCGTCGGGTTCCTTACATTAAACCTTACCAATATTCACAACCAGAGCATCTGTCAACATTGGCTGCGAGCTTAGCGGCGCAGCATCTCTACTCCATTCATCAAAGCGCTCTTCACCTGTGTTTTCGGAAGCGAGTTGTTAGTGGGCATTGCTGTGAGAAGCGATGCTCTGCATCAGATATGATTTGGTGAAGCTCCTTGAGATGTCGCTCGACGGTTTCCACAGCGGGAATCTCGGGCTTCTCGAAATAATACAACTCAGTTGCACGCTCAGCCGGCCGGCCGCCAAGCCTAACAACCTGACCAATCTTCGGCGGCGCTTCCTTCAGTATCCAATCTCGCTCATTGCGAAAGAACTCAACCGAATCATTTTCCAAGAGGCTGTTCCACCATGCCTTCCAGTTCGGCTGACTCTCAAATTGAGCTTTTGCGCGGTGGATGGCAGCTCTCGCAAAAATGATAGCTGCCTCAAGGTATGCTTCAAAGTCGCGCCGTTGATCTCCCGAACACTCCCTGGCTTTGCCAAGGAAGAACCAGGCCCGGCTGACCGCATGTCTATCAGGAAACTGCTTCATCGCTGATCATGATCGTGCCACCTACTTCGAGCTGAACGGCCCCACATGACCATCCCATCGATTTATCTTGCATCGTGTGGAGTCCGCTCCAGCGAGAGCATGTGTAAAAAGTCCGATTTTTCCCGGGTCAACGGGCCAGCGCCCCACTTTTTGTACTCACAGACCGTTTTTACGGTAACTGCCCCTTGTTTTTGAGTAAACTCTGGCTCTTTCCTCCCACCGATTATCTTTTGGCCGACTTTTCACACAGCCTGGCGA
>SDBU01001983.1_pt1 | contig 28030 bp, 21 predicted proteins | sample 2277071 | NCBI WGS metagenome assembly SDBU01 (sample SAMN10397929, study PRJNA504765) | marine sediment metagenome | isolation source: marine sediment core GS08_GC12, 126 cmbsf | place: Arctic Ocean: Gakkel Ridge, Loki's castle | collected 2008 | reverse complement strand
TCGTCATCGGTGGCGGCGATGTGGCTATGGATGTCGCCCGCTCAGCCGCCCGTCTCGGCCACGAGGCTATCTCCGGTGGCGACTTGGAACTTGCTCTAGATGTGGCCCGGACTGCTCGGCGTCTCGGAACAACCCAAGAGGTGCACTGCCTAGTGGTAGAAGATCGGAGCGCGATGCTTGCTAACCCCTTCGAAATTGAAGAGGCAGAGGCTGAAGGGATAGTAATCCACAATCAAATCATCCCCGTACGGATCCTGAGTGACAACGGTCACGCTACTGGAGTAGAGACGCTTAATGTCTCGAGTATTTTTGATGATCAGGGCCGCTTTAACCCCCAGCGTGTGCCCGGGACTGAACAAGTTTGGACCTGCGATAGCGTCATCGTTTCCATCGGACAGATGGGAGAACTGGAGTGGATCCGCCCAGAAGACGGCTTGGATGTGTCGCCAGGTGGAACGCTAAAGGTAAATTCCAAGACCATGGAGACCACGGCCGACGGTATTTTTGCGGGAGGTGATATTGCCTTTGGTCCAAGGTTGATCATCAACGCAGTCGCCGATGGTCAACAGGCGGCAACCCATATCGATGCCTACCTGCGAGGCGTCAAACCCCGCTTGGTTCGCAAGGGCTACTTTACAGCAATCGATCCGCGGGTATACGCACCTTATGGTCCTTTGCCGAATTTCTTAAGAGGCAAACGCCAGATTCCATCTACCATTTCTGTAGACCGCAGGATTGGCGTAACGCTGGTGGAAGAAGGCTATGATGAGCAACTCGCCAAAGATCAGGCAGCCCGCTGCCTGATCTGCAGCCTCAACCCGATATTTGATAGCGAGCTGTGCATCTTGTGCAATGGCTGCATCGACGTGTGTCCCACAGATTGTCTTAAGCTCGTTCCCGCTGGTGAATTAGAAGGGGATGAGGAAGTGAAGGCACTTATCCGGAGTAAGGGCGGAGCGGGAGCCACGGCGATGCTCCTGGATCCTATACGCTGTATTCGATGTGGACTGTGCGCCGCGCGATGCCCGACAGATGCCGTGATCATGAACTCGTTCCAGTTTAGGGAAAACCTGGTAGCCAGGGAGGTTTCGTAATGGTAGAACAAGCAGGAAAAACAGGTTCAACCCCCAAGAAATTCCTTGCGCGGCTCTGGGACCGGGCGCTGAACAGTCGAATTTGGAAATCCTCGGTACACCATGGTTGGCCCGACAACCCACTCGATCGCTCACTGGTTATGACCAGTAATTTTTTCATGCACATTCACCCGGTTAAAGTAAGCCAGCGCAGCCTGCGCTGGTCGTATAGCTTTGGGCTGGGGATCATAGCCATCATCCTCTTTGGTATCCTGGCTTTCACAGGTATCCTCCTGATGTTCTTCTACGTCCCCTCGGTAGAGCGAGCTTACGAAACAATGAAGGACATCCAGTTGGTCGTACCGCTTGGCCAGTTTACCCGCAACATGCACCGCTGGTCGGCGCATGGTATGGTGCTGGTTGTAGTGCTCCACATGGTGCGCGTTTTCTATACTGGCGCCTACAAACCCCCACGCGAGTTCAACTGGATGATCGGCGTGATTCTCGGGCTCCTCACCCTTGGTGCCAGTTTTACAGGCTACCTGTTACCCTGGGATCAACTGTCTTACTGGGCGATCACAGTAGGCACAAACATCGCGGGTTATGCACCGCTGATCGGCTCCGCTACACGTGAAATACTTCTGGGTGGACCTACCGTTGGCCAAGAGGCGCTCACACGCTTCTATACATTACATATCGCCGTCCTACCGCTGCTTCTTTCTATTTTAATCTCCATACATCTTTGGCGAATTCGCAAGGACGGGGGTCTTGCAGCAGGTGACCCCAGCAATGTCCAGGAGAATGAAGATGAGTGAAATCGAGACCTTTGAGGATCAGATTTTTCCGCGCGACGAATCCAAATCCTACGCACTCGTCGCTTTAATGGACGGCACCTCGCCTCAGGCGGATCAAGGCCCCGAAGACACAGAGTTCTCCTTCCCTTTAGTCATGTTGTGGGAGATGGTGCTTCTGCTGGGGACCACCTTCTTCCTCTTCCTCTTTTCCCTCATCAAACAGGCGCCGTTGGACGAGATCGCCAACCCCATGGTTACCACCAACCCGGCGAAAGCGCCCTGGTACTTTGTGGGTTTGCAGGAACTGCTGGAACATATGCATCCGACTCTGGCAGGCGTCATCATCCCCACAATTCTTGTGGTGTTTCTTTTAGCTCTACCCTACATCGACTCAAGCGGTGAAGGGAAAGGCAGGTGGTTTGGGACGGATCGCCGGCGCCGTATTGTAGGCTGGACTGCCCTTTATACTCTCTTAGTTATGCCTGCTTACATTGTCTTGGATAACGCTTACAGCTTGAGGGAATTACTGCGAGACGCCGTCCCTCAATGGGTTGCTCAAGGCTTGCTCCCGGCAGCGATCCTGGGCTTTCTGGTGCTTCTTCCAATCTTGTACCTGTGGCGTAAGGGTTCGAGCCGCCGCGATTTCATGCTTGTATTATTCACGATATTTATTGTCTCGGCGGTCATATTTACCCTGGTCGGTTTTCTCTTTCGCGGTCCCGGATTCAATCTCTACTGGCCGTGGGACATGCCCAATGGGTACAACCCGTTCGCAGAGCTATAACTTTGCCTCTGGAGGGCATACACGATGGTTGATCACATTCAATCCGAAGACCGCATTAACCGCCGGCATTTCCTCGGCGTGACGTTCGCGGCTTCTCTCCTAGCCTTGCTTGGCCAATCGGCTGCTGCGTTATTTAAATTCTTCCAACCACGATTAAAGCCTGGGGCCTTCGGTGGACTCGTATCGGCAGGGCGAGCGCAGGATTTCCCTCCTGGCAGCGTTCATCACTTCGGGGCTGGCCAGTTCTATATCTCCCACGTAGAAGACCAAGGGCTGCTCGCGATGTGGCACCGCTGCACACACCTGGGGTGTACCGTACCTTGGCGAGAGGACCAAGGACAATTCAACTGTCCTTGTCACAGCTCATTGTTCAACCGGGTTGGCGAGGTGACCGGTGGTCCGGCCCCCCGCCCGATGGACATCTTCCCTATTGAGCTCGTTGATGGAGAAGTCATCGTAGACACAGGAAAGCCGATCGAGCGTCAGAGCTATGACCCGTCTCAAGCGACTAAGGTGTGAGGATAAATATGCCCAGACGTGAGAATTACACCCCTCTTATCGCCACCGCCACAATATTTTCTATTGCCCTCTTGATCGGTTTTCAGCTTTACCAGATGCAGGAACCTGCACGGTTGAAAGCCGACGCAGCCTCTGATTTCGCGTCTTCGGTTATCGAGGGCAATGCCTTGTATGGGGTCAATTGCGCCAACTGCCACGGTGAAAAAGGGCAGGGTTCTGTTGGTCCTTCACTCAGGACCAAGGAAGTGCTGGAGGGCGCTAGCCTGGAGCAACTTATGGGCTTGGTAAAGACCGGCGTCCCAAGCACAACTATGCCTGCTTGGTCACAGGCTTATGGCGGCTCTTTCACCGACGAAGAAGTGAAGCACGTCGTCACCTACATCACCACCTGGGTGCCATTAGAAGCAGAAGAATCCCCTACTACGGAAGGCCAATCCCCCCCCAACGGGGATGGCCTCACTCTCTTCTCTGCCAATTGTGCCGCGTGCCACGGCGCAGAAGGCGAAGGGGGCATCGGCCCAGATCTTCACTCCAATGTTTTTATAAAAGGATTGACGGACGAAGCGTTGATCGAATTCATCCTCTCTGGACGCCCGGGGACCGCTATGCCCGGCTTCCAAGGGAAGCTGGAGTTGGAAGACACTCAAGCCATCACAACCTTTCTGCGTGCTTGGCAATAATCCGCAAGCCCTGTTGAGAACATAATGGTCGAGTGATGCTGAGCCATCCGGCCAAGTATTTAGATGGATAGCTCGATCGTTTTTCGGCGCCTCATCATTCCTCGCCTATTACACTTCAGCCCAATGGGGCTGCACCGAAATCAAATACAGCAAATACTGGGCTCAGTTTCCTTTAGATCTGCTGCACTCCCACAGCTAATATCCTGGATAACAGTCTCACACTTTAGGGTCCAAGGGCTTAAATAAAAGAGGGCCATAGATTGGAACCATGGCCCTCAGTGCTACAGGTTGAAATGAAGGTTTAGTAGATATCCTCAACCGTGTTGTAAACGTTGAACTTGCCCGTAGGGGTGGGTAAGTCAAAGATGCGAGCCTTCTCTTCCAGCGTTTTATCATCATAGATCACGATTTCGCCCTGCTTACCTTTCTCGGCGTCGATCCGGCCCCATATGCTGATCCACACCTCGTCCCCTTCCATGTTGTACTCGAAATGCACTGCACGGCCATAGTCGGCAACTTCCCAACACTTGTACACTTCGGTGGGATTCTCTTTTGCGATGACACAGACGCTGCGCTGGAGCGTTTCGTCGGGGTTGAGGGTGAAGTCCACCCAGATCCATTCACTCGCGGGGTGGGTCTTGAGGAACAAACTCCCCGCTCCCGGCAGATCAATATTGCGAACTACTCTCCACGCAGATAAGGGATGTCCTTCAGGGTCCACACCAATAACAGCCAACATCCCCTCACCCAAGTGAGAAGTCACCCAAACGGGACCATACTCCGGATCAATATAATTTGCGCCGCGCCCAGGATGGGGCGTTTCGCCGGTCTCAACGATTGCCTCGAGCTCCTCATCTTTTACATCAATGATTACGATCTTGTTGCGCGCGTTTGCGGCCACAAGGAAGTAACGACCGGTCGACTCCCAACCACCATCGTGCAGGAAGAGTTCGGCTTCGATCATCTTGATTGTTGGATTGAGTGGATCGCTGTAGTCCACCAGCCAGACTTGCCCGGTTTCTTTCACGCTGACGACCCATTGTGGTTTAAAGTGCGAGGCCACGATGCTCGCCACACGGGGTTCGGGGTGGTACTCCTCTGTATCGTAGGTGTAACTGCGAGTGCTGACAATCTTCATCGGTTCCAGCGTTGCGCCATCCAGAATGACGAAGTGAGGTGGCCAGTAACAACCTACGATAGTGTATTTATCGAAGAAGTTGCCCTCTTCACCAGAGTATTTACTCCCTTCAATGGAGCGGGCATCATAACAAACTTGCACCTCAGCTACTTTATCCGGTTTTTCCATCCATAGGTCAATCAACACGGCTTTGCCATCACGGCCGATGGTGTAAACATAGCGTCCAGTGGCTGACATACGCGAGATATGAACAGCGTAGCCTGTCTCCACAATGTTTACGACTTCCTTCGTATCTCCATCGATGATGGCTATCTGGCCTGCATCGCGCAAGGTCACAGAGAAGAAGTTTTGCCAGTCTCGATCATGCTGCGGCTCAGTGGGTCGATCCTGCGGTGGAATAATTACAGTCCAAGTCTCCAGCATCTGGCTGAGAGACATTTCAGGCGGTTGTGGCGGTTCGTTCTGGATGTATTTAGCCATGATTTCAGCATCGGCTTCTGATAAGACACCCTGTTTACCCCAATCGGGCATACCCCGCGGGGTACCGTTGAATATGATGGCCTGCAGTGCTATCGTTCCTTTTGCCAAAGTAATATCGGGTGTTAGCGCTGGACCCGTTGCTCCGTTGCGTAACACACCATGGCAGCCAGCACAGCGATCGAAGAATATCTGCTTCGCTCTTGCGAATTCCTCATCAGATAGAGATGGTCCATTAACACCTGCTGTAGTTGATGTTACGCTTTCTACTTCCGCTGCTTCCTCGCCGGTTAACGCCGAGAGATAGTCAACTATGGCCTCCAATTCGACATCGCTAAAAAGATCTCCTGATGGGGGCATTAATCCTTCGCCGCACGGACCACCGGGGCACTCGGGTACAGTGTAGGTATTGGGTTCGAGGATGGATTCACGCAAATACTCCTCGTTCGATTCAGCTCCGCCTTCATAGTCAGTCGCTTGAATGCGATTTGCGGCCAATTTTCCGATGATGGAAAGGTCAGGACCGAGGGTCCCCTGTGCGTTCGGGATTCCCGGTATAACATGGCAGGCACCGCATCCACCCGCTTGGAAGGCCGCCAATAGTGTCTCCTTATCGACCTCCATAACAGCTTCGGTTGGCGGATGTGCTTCTGTCGTAGGGGAAACCTGCTCAGCTGCCGGGGGCGCTTGCGTGCTGCAAGCTGCCACTATGAGTAATAATGAGACCGTGAGAGCAATGAATAACCCTTTTCTCTTCATGAGCTTTCCTCCTCCAGGAGGCTTATATCAATGGTTTCCAATAATAAACGAATTGAAGTAAGCCTAAAAGTGAAAATATGTACATAAACAAATTGTATCAAATTTGTGGACATTTTAGGGTCTTTCCCAACGAAGTTCGAACTTTCAATGAGAACTGTTTACGACAACGATGGTCTGAACAAGTAACCAGTTGACCATTTCCAAATGACGCGCCTTTTTTCCTCAGTATATTCATAGAAAAGTGTACTTGATCTTGATATTCTCCGCATCCTAGCAAAGCGGAAAAGGTTGCTTAACACCCTCGCTTGAGCTACTCATCCCATATTCTTTGAGATGAGAAGGGTCGGCCGAGGTTGTTTTTACATTATCATAGTTCCGGATAATGCTCACCTCGATACACCCGCATTAACTCAACATCATCGTCGATGAGTAGATATTCAAAGCACGCATACAGCAAACTAAATTACAAGACTGCTGTAAACTAAGCACGATCAAACGAGGGCGTCGAGCACACATCGATCGAGAAAGGTGAACAATGACGGCTATCCACATCGACGGACCATGGTTCAAGGATGAGCGTGGACGTACGCTGATGCTGCGCGGGGTCAATCTAGGCGGCAGCTCGAAAGTTCCCTTCAGCCCTGACGGCGCGACACATATTAGCGATCGTTTCTTCAACCATCGAGACGTCTCTTTCATCGGTCGCCCCTTCCCCCTTGAAGAAGCCGATGAGCACTTCACTCGCTTACGCGCGTGGGGATTTACCTTCTTGCGCCTGCTCGTTACCTGGGAGGCAATCGAACATGCAGGTCCTGGTCTGTATGACGAGGTACATTTGGAATACATTCGAGCTATCGTTGAGAAAGCAGCTGAACACGGAATCGCACTATTCATCGATCCGCACCAGGATGTCTGGAGCCGGTTCTCCGGTGGCGACGGAGCCCCTGGTTGGACCTTCGAGGTTGTTGGGTTTGACATCACACAATTCAAGGAAACTGGGGCAGCGATAGTGCACCAAACCTACGGCGATCCATTTCCACGTATGATCTGGCCGACCAATAGCGGCAAACTGGCCGCGGCGACGATGTTCTCGCTTTTCTTCGGGGGGAACGATTTCGCGCCTGAGACCAAAGTGGAAGGTGTGCCGGTCCAAGACTATCTACAAGGCCATTACATAGAGGCTATGGTGCAGGTAGCAAAAAAGTTGAGCGGACTGACCAACGTGATCGGGTATGACACGATGAACGAGCCGCTACCTGGTTATATAGGCTTCGAGGACCTGAACGCTCCCGGTGGGATGGTTAAGCTTGGTTCGAGTCCCAGCCCGTTCCAGTCGATGCTCCTTGGGTCCGGGATCGCCCAGAATGTTGGTACTTGGAAATTAGGAATCACTGGCGAGCGCAAAGTTGATTCACAGGTGGTTAACTCATCCGCTGTCAACGCCTGGTTGCCGGACCGCGATTGTGTGTGGCGTCGTAATGGAGTGTGGGATTTGGACACGACTGGCCAACCGAGAATCCTGCGCCCGCACCATTTCACAAAAGTTCGCGGTCGAAGGATTGATTTTTCCAACGATTACTACCGACCTTTCGCCAACCGCTATGCAAAGGCGATCAGGTCTGTCTCACCCGAGGCGATCATCTTCATTGAGAGCGAGCCAAGACACGTTTCAATGAAATGGGGAGCGCAAGACGCCCCAAATATCGTGTTTGCACCACACTGGTACGACGGGTTTGTGCTCTTTATGAAGAGTTTTTATTCTGCCCTGGCTATCGATTTTCGCACAGGAAAAGTGATCATCGGCTCGAAGCGGATTCGCCGGTCGTTCGCCGATCAAGTGGCAAGTTTCAAACATACATCTATTGCGTCGTTCGGAGGCGTGCCGACGCTCATCGGCGAGTTTGGCATCCCCTTCGACCTCAAGGGAAAGCGCGCCTACCGCACCGGCAATTACCGGGACCAGATTCGAGCGATGGATCGCAGCATGCGGGCGATGGAGGATAATTTACTCAGCTACACTCTCTGGAACTATACCGCCGACAACACCAACGCGCGCGGGGATCAGTGGAACGATGAGGATTTGTCCATCTTCAGCCGCGATCAGCAGACGGACCCTGCGGATATCCACTCAGGGGGTCGAGCGCTGGAGGCGGTCGTCCGCCCCTACCCCAGGGCAATCGCCGGAGAACCGCTGCATATGGCATTCGACATCAAGAAGAAGAGATTTACTTTCGAGTACCTTCATGACCCCGAGATCGAGGCTCCAACGGAGATATTCGTACCCAATTATCAATACCCCGAAGGTTACGCCGTTGACATATCTGACGGCTCGTTTGAAACAAACGCTCTTACGCAAACACTCGTTTATCACCACAGCCCCTCCCGGGATACGCATACCATTTACCTCACGGAGAGAAAAAAATAAGCGACGGGAGCCATGAATAACCGACTGAGCATTCCGATCAAAGGAAATATCCGGAAGATCTTACCCCTTTGAAACGCTGACCTTACATTCTCGTAATATTCCATCCGCATAATGGGAGTGCGACCTGATTCGACACATTTCGTTTATGGGTGGTTAAATAAAACCTTCAGATGAGACAGGAATAACCGTTTGCTTTAGTGTAAAACGAAACGATCCAGGAGGAATCCAAATGAGAAAGCGACCAGTTCTGCTTGCGATCGTACTGCTTATAACAGCGTGCGCGCCTGCGCTTTCTGAAATCATCGAACCTTCCATAACGCCGGATGCGGGACTCGCCGCGCAGATTAAAGCGAGCCCAACAGCCGAGGTGGAAGAACAATCCGATCCTATCCCTTCCGAACTGGCCAAAACGAATACGCCGAGTCAGCTGCTCCCATCGTCCGAACTGCAATCGTACTGCTTGCCCTGGCTGGACGAGACCCCTTCTCCAGCAAACAACATCAGACTCGAGAATGGCATAAAGCAAGGCGATTCGGCGGTCGATTTTTCCCTTAAGGATATATATGGCGAGTCACATCATCTATCCGACCTGCTTGAATCCAAGCCTGTTTTGCTAATCCTCGGCGGCTACACCTGACCGCCCTATCGGAGAAGCGTGCCTTCTCTTAACGCCCTCGCCGCGCAGCCTTTCGACGAAGATTCGACTTTCGCCGATGTTGTGCATTTCGTCCATATCAACGTAATCGAGCCACATCCTATGGCCCCGGATGTAAGCCCTTACGGTGGGAGGGTGAGCGAGAGTCGCTACAGCACCGTCACGCAACCCACAACGTACATTGAACGCGTCGCCGTTGCGCGCGAAATCGAGGCGCTCCTTGAAGGTAATCAGATCCAGCTAATCGATGATTTCTCGCCCGGATCTTCGGTCGACGTGGTCTGGTGCACCTATGGCACCGCGCCCAACAGCGCCTTCCTCATCCGTCAGGATGGGATCGTCGAGGTCGTCCAGCTCTGGCTGAACACCGGCAGAATGGAGCAGGCGATTCGAGAATTGATTGAGTGAGCTGTGAACAGGCATAAGGTACGACATAGGGCAGGAATCCGTCATACTTGAACGGAGCGAAGTACTTTCCTACACCCCACGACATGCCATTGCGAGCCCTTCTGCTGGGCTCAGGCTAAACTCCACGAAGCAATATCCTCCATTTCACGGTATATCATTGCGAGCGGAGCGAAGCAATCTCCTCGTGACTCGCGCGGAGATTGCCACGTCACTTCGTTCCTCGCAATGTCAAACATCCGACAAATTTGACATCACCATCGACCTGCAATAAAGTCAACGTCGAACTAGCGCTGTCAATGTATTGGTCAAAGGAGCGCGGTGAGATGGAAAAGAAAACGCGACGGGCATTCCTGCGATGGATGGCGATGCAAATGAGCGCTGTCCTCGGCGGATCGTTACTGGCATCCTGCGGGAGGCAAGAATCCCACTCCCTGCAGACCACTGCGCTGCCCATAGCGAAGCCCATCCAACCCACCGATGTTGACCCGACAGCCGCCCCAACCCAGGCCGAGGAAGCCATAGTTGAACCAACAGCTACGCCTAACGGTCACCCGCACCTGGCCGTTGCTCGAGGCGGTGAGCCGCAGGCGCTCGTGCGCCAGGCTGTCGCCGCTCTGGGTGGCATGCAGCTTTTCGTTAACCCAGGCGACGAAGTGATTATCAAACCAAACGCTTGCATCGATTATCGCACCTACGAGTACGCTGCCACGACCAACCCGTGGGTCGTCGGCGAGATCGTCCGCATGTGCCTTGAAGCCGGCGCCGCTCGCGTGCGGGTGATGGATTTCCCTTTCGGCGGGGATTCCGAATCCGCATACCGGCGCAGTGGCATCCAGGAGCAGGTCCTCGCCGCGGGCGGAGAGATGGAGCCCATCCGCTTCTTGAAATTTGTCGAAACCAAAATCCCCAATGCCCTCGATTTAAAAACATGCCAGATCTATGAAGATATTCTCCTGGCAGATACCGTCATCAACGTTCCCATCGCCAAGCACCACAGCCTGGCCCGTTTGACGCTTGGTATGAAGAACCTGATGGGCGTCATCCGCGACCGCCCGTATATGCACGGTAACCTCGGGCAGCGGCTGGCGGACCTGACGAGCCGTGTTCGCCCTGCCCTCACGATCGTCGACGCGGTGAGAATCCTGCGCGCCAGCGGACCCACAGGTGGACGCCTGAGTGATGTCCAAATACTGGATACCGTCATCGCCAGCCCGGATATCGTGGCCGCGGACAGCTACGCGGCAACCTTGTTCGGACTCCAACCGACCGATCTTAGTTACATTGTCTCGGGTTTGATGATGGGTCTTGGGCGAGCGGACCTCGATATGATGAAAATCGAGGAGATCGCAGTTGGCGCCTGATTCAAGAAAGAAGCGCCAGGTTTTCTCCCGCCCCTGGACTTCACTGCGCAAGCTCATCCAAGCGCTCGCCCTGCTGACTTTCCTGGTGCTTTTCGTGATGGCCCGAGGTGACACCCCAGGCTCTACGGCGAACATCTTCCTGCGTCTCGATCCACTCATCGCGCTCGTAAACCTACTCGCTACAAAAGCACTCGTCGCCGGCGCTGCCGTGGCGCTGATCACTGTTGCGCTGACATTCCTGACCGGCAGATCCTGGTGCGGTTGGCTGTGCCCCTTAGGGACAATCCTCGATTGGGCCCCGCTGCATCGTTGGACAAAGGGGAGGTGGACTCCAGGCGAAGGCTGGCGCGGTGTTAAATACGCTCTGCTGCTGCTGACGCTGTTCACCGCGCTGTTGGGCGGGCTGACGCTTCTCACTTTCGACCCACTCACCATCCTCACCCGTGGCCTTGCGGTTGGCGTGTGGCCGGCGCTGAATAAACTCGTCACCGCAGCAGAATCTATCCTTTACCAGCTGCCGGCGCTGCGAGCACCTGTCCTCGCGGTCGACACGCTGCTCCGACCGCTCATCCTGCCACCGGTTCCGATCACAACTCGAGCTAATGCGCTCTTTTCCGGCATCTTGATCGTAGTCGTGCTGCTCAACCTCTTCGCCGAACGTTTCTGGTGCCGCTATCTGTGCCCGCTGGGAGCGCTGCTCGGCCTGATGAGCAAGGTCACCCTGCTGCGCCGGCGAATTGAACCCGGCTGTGTGGGCTGCAAGCTTTGCACCGACGCATGCCCTATGGGGACAATACAGCCGTCCGAGGATTACGCCAGCGATCCCGGTGAGTGCACGATGTGCCTGGAATGTTTGGATGATTGCCCGCTTGGGGCGACGACTTTCACGCCCGTGTTGAGCGTCGACCCCTTGAGGTCCTACGATCCCGGGCGGCGGCAAGTCCTGGTTACGCTCGGTGCCGCGCTCGGCGGAATGGCATTGATCCGGACCGTTGATGCAGAGCTCGATCATCCCTTCAGCCTTCACCCTCCCGGCGCCGACCTTGAGCAATTCTATTCACAATGCGTGCGCTGCGGACAATGCATGCGCGCCTGCCCCACTGCCGCCCTCCAGCCCGCGCTTACGGAGGCGGGCATGGAGGGTTTCTGGACTCCGGTTCTGATCCTCCGGCTTGGATACTGCGACTATGGCTGCAACGCCTGCGGCGAGAGCTGTCCGGTAGGGGCCATCCCCCCACTGCCTTTGGAATGCAAGCAGGAACAGGTCATCGGTCGAGTGGAGATTGACCAGGACCGCTGCCTACCCTGGATCGAGGAGCAGGAGTGCATCGTTTGCGAGGAGGTGTGTCCACTCCCCGAGAAAGCGATCGAGCTTGAGCTGGTAAAAGCGCGTCTTCCGACGGGTGAGACCCGCATCCTTCAGCGTCCGCTGGTCATCCACGAGCTGTGCATCGGCTGCGGTATGTGCGAGTATAAGTGCCCGGTCGTTGGTGAGGCGGCCATTCGCGTGTATTCGCACGGCTCGGGTCAGGGAGAGCACCGTGGGCGAGGGCGACGCCATGGTTAGCTTTCTGGAAGCGGAATGAAGATACGAATCCCAAGAATATACTACGGTGGGGAGAAACCAACACTTGTAGGTTGAATCTACGAAGGATAGAATCTAGAAAACGACCGAGGAGACCTATCATGGATTTTTCTGAACTGATCAGGAACAGGTACAGCGTTCGAGCCTACAAATCGGATCCGGTGGAGGAGGAGAAGCTGGCGGCTGTGCTCGAGGCCGCTCGCCTAGCGCCGACGGCCTCAAACAGGCAGCCATTCCGATTAATTGTGATCCCCACGAAGGGTAGAGAAGAAGAGCTACAGCGCATTTACCACAAAGAGTGGTTTGTCCAGGCTCCTTTGATCATATGCGCTTGTGGGCTACCTGGTGAAGTTTGGAAAGGCGAGCACGGCAGGGATTACCTCGGGGTTGATGTTGGCATCGTCATGGACCATCTCATCCTTGCCGCCACGGATCTTGGCCTGGGCACCTGCTGGATAGGTGCTTTCGACGCCGATGCCGCGCGCGAAGTTCTCGATCTCCCTGAAGACGCCGAGCCGATCATCTTCACCCCTCTGGGCTACCCAGCGGATACTCCCAAGCCCAGGGAACGAAAGCCTTTGAACGAATTGGTCCACTATCTCTAAACACCAGTGTCTTCTCGACGAGAAGCAGTCTATATGGGCACAGGTCGGCGCGCTTGGGTAAGATGCGGGCGTCGATGATCTGCACTGCAGGCTGCACTTTTCTCCACGACCGATCAGCTTCGGACCCTTATCGATCTAGATTCCAACCTCCATAGCTAGGATCATGCTTATAAACCAGGTGAAGGCCAACAGAATACCCATTCCCTGAAAATCAATTTCGACTCATCGCACTACGGATCAATCCCTTATTTTGGTGCTCGAAATTCGAAGCAATGTGGCGTACAAGACTCATCACCTACAGCCCCGCTGAGCACACCCTCATCGAGAGTCGCTTCCCATACGGTAGTGCCGGTGACTTTAACAGGGCATGGTGCAGGTGAATTTTCGGTTGGACCACACACACTAACGCAGGTCAGCCCATCATAAATAATCTCGAGGGTTGCTTTCCCTCCCATTGTGCATGTTTCCAAGTCATAATCGCCAACCACATCCGTCGTAGTCGTGATCGTGCAAAGGGTTACATTATCATACAGCTGGTAGAAGAGGCGACCTGTAACCCCACCACCTCCACTTGGGTAGGTGATGGTGACCTCATTAGCTAGTGCACCAACATAGATGGTCTCTCCTGTCATCGTCACGGATCCACCGGCGTCATTTTTAGGAATGCCGTTCATGATAGCTTCGCATGCATTGATAGCATCGTCAGCGCTCGCACCCGATGCTTCCTGCTCGAGGAGACAGCCCCTCAATTCAATGATGGCTGATTTTTGGCAATTCTGCTGCCTAAGAATCAACAGCTGCTCGGTATAGCTCCAGACCTCATCAAACCATTTCTCATCCTCGGATTTAAGGTCTTTCAGGCTCTGATCTTCTTGCGACTCTTGCCCGAGCGCCTCTGCCGTCTGTGTGGCATACCGCTTCGCCCTACCTGTTGCCCGATCCCGGAACCTTACCCACCAGCGATCGAGCACTCTTTTAAGACGAGCCTCCACCCATGGGCTCAGAGGTCCAAATCGGCTGGCGAATCTAGCGATGATGCTGTTGACGCGCCCCTCGAAGGCGTCGCGGATCGTGGTTTTAACTTTGTCCACGACAAAGTGGATCGCAAGCTTGCCTCCCTCAACGACCATAAATTTTACGCCTTTGCCAATCCCCTTGGCCAATTTACCGATACCGCGACCGATGATCTTGAAGGGATCGAACCCTCCTCGCCGACGTCGCTTGGTCAAGCTGCTAGCTTGCTGCTCAAGTTCGGAAATCTTATTATTTAGTTCGTTTTGAACGAACTCGTATTGATGATCTGTGTACTGATCCTTCTGCGTCTCGAGCGTGTCCTGGTACTTTCGGTAGAGTTCTATCAAGCCGACAACTTCATTGACGGACTTCCCCTCCGCTTTAATACCCACTGGTCTCACGCTCATCTGCCCGTGTGCGCTCGCCAGAGACTCGCTTTCGATACTTTCGGAGAGCCTCACCTGGCTGGCGATCATGAGCAGCATGGCGTTGTCTTGTGAATGGCCTGGGCTATTTACGGGGCTACATCCTGGCGATAACCCGAGCATGAAAACAAGGAACAGAAGCCCTGCCCGCCATCTTTGTGGTTGAATTGGCATTTCTTTCCCTACCCTTCGATCTCAAGCGCCAGTGCTTCGACGTACAACAACTCATCGTTCTTCAAACCAAAGGTCAGTTCGTCGGCGTAGTACACCTCGCCGTCTATGACCAGCTCCTCTTCCAGGGGCACGACCAGGTAGGTCTCCAGGCCCGCAGAGACGATGACTTCATCCAGGCTCATGTAGGCTACAAATTGCTCGGGGCGATAGGGGATGGGAACTAGCTCACCTAAGAGCTCGATCTCCAATGGATCCTCCGCCACTTGCTCGCCGTTGATAAAGGTGTACTCTAAGCCGGAAGTGTAATAACTCCAAGTTTCGAAGCGCACGTCGGTAAAAGAGCCGTCCATTTGCTCTTCCTCGTAGAATAGGATCGCGAAAGCCTGTGGAAACCCCAGAAGGTCGAGGACGCTTAACTGCTCGCCGGAGAGCGCATAACTGGCTAGATCCAGCGCTTCGGGAACAATCTCTTCCACGATCTTGGGTTCTTGCTGGTAAGCCTGCCATCCCCCAATGAGAAAGATGGCGGTGACGACGACCACAATCAACGCAACCGCCCCACAACCGAGCGCCAGGGGACGCCGAGATCGCTTTACCTTCGGAGCAGGTGCAGCGGCCACAGGTTGCGCTACTGCTGGTTGCGCTGCTGTAGGAGGCATGCCCCGCACCCAGGTGCTGCCGTCCCATTTGTGCCAGGCGCCCGTCTCACCCCCTAACCACCAGGTCTGGCCTGCCCCGTCCTGGACCGTTAAACCCTGGACCTCAGCCTGGTACGTATCGGCATCAAGCTCGCCGCGACCATAACGCGCCTGCAATTCGGCCAGGCGGGTTTCCAACGCCTGGAATATGGGTGGAAGGCTTCCGGTTGGATTGCTCATCTCTTGGTCCCTCTTCAGATATGGAGGTTTGTTGGAATAAAATCAAAAAGCAGCCACCACAGGCTGCTCACATCTGGTTGAACTGACGTCCCCCACACACTCGAAACCCTCAATATCCATGGGTGGGTGTTCGCCGCTAACTTCCGTCCAGGTGGATTGTTTGTGTCTGTGCATACCCCTCCTGGGGTTTGCTCACAACTGCGTTGAAGGACATTGTATGTACACAGCAACCAGCCATGACGCAAAGTAGACAGGTACAGCTCGCGACCTAATCTATTGATGAATCGGGCTGCCTTAGGTGCATATTTTTGAGGTTAGATTTCTTAAGGTGATGCTGATAACTATACAGCGTCGATAGAGAATGGGTCAAAGGAAGCTGATGGATAAATTCCTTTAACACCCTGTGGTTGGTGAGCTTGCTATTCGAGTGTATTCGCACGGCGCGGAACGTCGAGACCCACGAAGAAAGGTAAACCTGCGTGGCAGGCGTTCCTCCGTGTATAATTACCCATTCTCTCTGGCAACAGTCTTTTTTTTTAACCCACATAGGAGCATCCAAGCGTGGATCGACGTTTCATTCCTTTGTTCATGATCGTGTTCGTTGACCTGGTCGGCTTCGGGATCATAATCCCGGTTCTGCTCCTTCACGCCGAGGAGAGTTTCGGCGCGACAGATCTGCAGGCAACCGGTCTCCTCACGGCTTTTTCCATAGGCATGGTCATAGCCGGTCCGATCCTGGGTCGCCTATCGGACGCCTATGGACGGCGTCCAGTGCTCATCGTAAGCCAGATCGGCACATTCATCGGTTTCATCGTGCTGGGGTTAGCAAATTCATTGTTCCTGCTGTATCTGGGGCGCATTATCGACGGCATCTCGGGCGGAAATATCACCACAGCTCGAGCCTACATCAACGACATCACAACGGAGGAGAACCGCGCCCGAGGCTTTGGATTGATCAGCGCTGCGTTCGGCGCGGGTTTCATTGTGGGTCCGGCATTGGGAGGTTTTGCGGTCACCGTCACCGCCGGGATACCATCCCTGGCCGCGTACAGCCAGAATGCACCTTTCTTCGTCGCCGCGCTCTTTTCACTGGCTTCCATTCTTGGAACGTACTTCATCCTGCCGGAGAGCCTCGCTCCCGAGGCACGCCAACCGCTAGGGGAACGCTCAGGAGAACGGGATGGCGATCTCAGCCTGATGGACATTCTGAGGATGGAGAAGATGCGCACCATCCTTAGCTTTACCTTCGTGACCTTCCTAGCCTTCTCACTTTTCCAATCGAGCTTTCCGATCTTCGCTCGCCGCCGTCTTTTCAGTGACGTTTCTTTAGAGATGGCACAGCGCAATATCGGCCTTGTGCTCACCTTGTTTGGCATGACCAACGTTATCATGCAGAGCTTCTTCGTCGGCCCGCTTGTTCGTCGATTCGGCGAGCAGCGCCTGATCGTGTACGCGACTTTCGGTCGGATTATCGCTTTTCTTGGTGCAGCCCTCACCCTGAACGCCTATGTTTTCGCCGCGTTCGCCACGCCGTTGGCCATCGGCAACGCCATAAGCCAACCTTCGCTGCAGTCGATCATCAGTCGTTTTGCACCTCCGAAACTGCGCGGCCGGGTGCTGGGAATATTCCAATCGACCAACAGCCTCACCCTCGTTTTCGGCCCTATACTAGCAGGATTGATGTTGAGTGCGAACTCCCCCTCCCTGTCCCCGGAGAGCGCCTCGGCTCTTCCAATGTTCGCCGCTGCTGGCCTGGTGACGGTCGCCTTCTTCATGAGCTTCAGAATCCTGCGTCTGGAACTCCCTACTCAAGAAGCAGCTCTCGAAGAAGCTTGATCGCTCAGCAAGAGGATCGCCCCACTTCTCCAAATGACATTTAGCAGGAGCCTGTCATTTCGAAAGAGCCGCGAATCGGTGACCGAGAAATCCTAATTATGTTGTTCTTGAGGGTTCCATATTTGGAGAGGATTAGATTTCTTTCCTTAGATCCTCAGATCACTTTGTGAAATCAAACCCAAAAACGGACCCGGAGATGACGGCGAGAACGCTCGCAGTGCCAGGAAGGTCTACCTTCGCAAACCTATGCGTCGCGGTTAGTTCATCGAGGTATAGGAACGTGTCCGCATCCACCCATTGAAGGCGGCTTCCAAATCCCAATCCTACGGCAGGGGATCCTACGCTCCCAAGCAATAAATTCCGGGGCGCATCGCCATATACAAACTGGATCGAATCGGGATTCCACCCCTGCCAGGACAAGTTCCCTGAAGCATAGATGCTCTCCGCAGAACCATCGAGGGGAGCCAAAACAAGGTCAGACGACGTCGTCGAGATCTCACGTAAAAAGGCGACTGTTGAAAGATCCGGAGAGATGTGAGGCGTTTTGCCTTGGTTACGGAAAAAGGGAAAGCCCGTAATATCTAACAGGGGTGTAGGCGCCCCCGCGACGGGCACGCGCCAGACGATTGCCGAATCATCGACAAAAGGATCTTCCGCCGGAATGAGCACTGCGATAGCACTCTCGTCTGGCGCCCAGACGGGGATCGGATAATAAGCATACTCACTGTAGGTAATAACGAAGGGGAAAGTGAGGTGATCCGGGCTCCTATCGCTGCCATCCGGGCGAACGAAACCCAGGCTGGTCGGCAATACCAGAGCCAGCATATCCCCGCTCGGTGAAAAATAGAAATCCCCTCCCTGGCCGGGATCGAGGAGTAAGGTTCTGGCGCTGGTGTCGGCGTTGATGGACCATAGATCATTGTTCTGCACCAGACCCGGTCCCATATAGATCTTACGGGTGTTCAGCAGCACTGTGTGTGAGCCGGGAATGAAGTCGAATTGATAGGGAAGGTGATGCAGAGCCTCACCCAAGGGATAGATAGCGTCGAGGTCTGGCTGAGAGAAAAGCGCCCATTCCGTACCCGCTAGCGTATTGACAACCCGCAACGCAGATACATCCAGGGATAAATCGTGCCAGAGAAAGGCCGCGAGCTGACCGTCCGTGGATAGGACGACACGCTCGACGTTCCCGCTGGTGGTCAATTGAATCGGCGCGGCACCCTCCTCAACGAACCAGATGTTTCCACCGCTGATGAACGCAATCTGCAGCACCCCTGGTCCAGTTGCTTCGGGGGCGTCGGATGGTGGAAGTGACGCCGGGTCTTCGCTGACGTCCGCCGTGGCATCAGGAGATTTCGGCTCTACAGGCTCACCCGCATCGTCCACCCCCATTGCTTCGAGTGTGGCTGCGACAACGGTGCCCATAGCGCTTTCATCGATGGACCCATCACAGCCGGCGAGGGAAAACATCATAACGAGAAGCATAAAGATGACCGAACGTATTTTCACAACTTGTCTCCTCTCACATGTCCGAAATACAACTTGTCAGCACAGCGCTACCGACGCCATGCCCAGCTTAGAAATGGGTGGGAATACCATGACGGTTTGAATATGCACGATAAGATTCCAACCGCGAGAATTATGGCGAAATCAACTTAAATATATAGTAGAAGCTCCAGCACGGCTAACAACCCGGTTTACTCTTCAGCATTTCAAGTCAAGCGATCAGCGACGCTGTTGGAAAATATCAGAGCATTACCCGAAATTCTCGTCGGCATTTTTATAGAGACCGTTCGCAAGATCGAGAAGCACCTCAAGCAGCGCCAGCTTCTCACGCCACTCGATGGGGATGCCCTTCTCGCCGTAATAAGTGCCGGCGATCTGACCGTAGACCGCGCCGGTGGTATCGGCATCGTCACCGAGGTTGACGGCCAACAATGCTCCGGAACGGAAGTCCTTGCTCTTATGAAATGCCCAAAGCGCAGCTTCCAGACAGTGCACCACATATCCCCCGCCGTGGATATCAGGAGGCTCTTTCTCCTTGAAAGAACCTGCAGCGATATTTGCGATTGCAAGTTCGAGCGGCTCGCTTCGCCAGAGAAGTGGGACGGGTGAGAAGCTCTCGGAGAGCAGATCATCTTTCGAGCGACCCTGCAACGCGCCAATAATCAACCCAGCGAAGTAACGGCAAGCATCCACTGCTTCCGCGGTGCCGTGGGTTGTCCGTGAGCTGTCCGCTGCTCGAGAAATTGCTTCCTCTGCGTCTGCAGCGTAGAACATTACCACCGGCGCCAAGCGCATGAGCGAACCATTTCCTGCTGAATGTGGATCGGTCGAACCACTGAATGGATCACCAGCACTTTTGAATGTCGACAGAGCTGTTTGTACCGTGCCGCCAATATCGAAATAGCTCCCGGTGCTGCTCATGTACCCTTCGTGCCACCAGCGCACGTAACGCTCCATCTGATCCCGGGGATCAAACCCTCCTGTTTCCACAAGACTCGCCGCCAGGCATAACGCCATGGAGGTATCATCGGTCCATTGGCCCGGCTTGAGCTTATACGGACCGCCGCCGATCATGTCCTCGATGGGTTCGAATGTTCCCGGTCGTTCGAACTCCAGAGTAGTTCCGAGCGCGTCGCCAGCGGCTAAGCCAAGCAGCGCGCCGTGGAAGCGGGATCGATCGAGTGTATCTCCACGGTTTTTGCGATTTGCCACAATGTTACCCCTCAACAAAAACAACTTTCACTTCCCCCATCGCGTCCAAGAAGCACAGCGCGGCCTGCGGCGTTTCGCCCAATAATTGCTGAACCGCAGCAGCGTAGCGCCCGATCTGCGGGCGATGCTCATCCAGAGCTCTTACGAGAGCATCATCATCCCGAATCTCGTCCGTCTTGAAATCCATCAGACGCCAGGCGCCCTCGACAAGGTACAGCAGGTCTATGCGGCCAGAATCAGATCCCCAGGTAGGATGCGGGCGGGTATAGGGCACCTCATACATCCGCGTGGATGCCGCCTCAATCTCGAGGTAAACATCATGCTCCCGGAAGCGCCCGAGCAATTTTTCAGCCTCGCGGATCGCCCGCCGGCGCTGCCCGGGATCGATCAGACCATGCGAAAGCGCTGTTACTTCAAGCAGCGGCTTCAGCGCAGAGTCACCCGGGAAAAACCACGAGCGGATGGCTTCGTGAACCATCGCACCCACTACTACAGCCGGCGGGTGCAGCCGCTTCCCCGTCGCCCGCCAATCGCGTTCGAGCTCCTTTGCCATATCCTCATCCATGCGCTCATCACTAACAACCGCGAGCGGGGCATAGATATCCTGCGCCTCAGATTCGGGCCAAGCGGCTTGAGCTGCCAGCTTCGCATCCCCCGGCTCGAGTGCATTCGCGACCCAGACCCCGAGCTCGCGGCCATTGGGCAGCGTCGCCTTCGTCCATCCCCCTACCCCCTCCCCCATGCTTTCTGGATCCAACCCAAGCACCTCCAGGAAGGATTTCATCCAACCGTTGGCGGTCAGCTTCCCCCAGCGCAGTGAGAGATGACCATTCAAGATGAGCCGTTCCCGGGCGCGTGTAACCGCAACATAGAGAATCCGGTTCTCCTCCTCATGAGACTGCTGCTGGTCGAGGTATCTTGCCAGGTTATAAATCAGCGGTGATCCCTCAAGGCGGTCGAATCTGAAAGCAGGTCCTGTCTCGGGGAGCAAATAAGCGAGTTCAACTCTTCCCAGCGGCTTGCGGGAGGTATCCGCTAGGACGACAACTTCAAACTCCAAACCTTTCGCTTTATGGATGGTCATCAATCGCACAGCGCCAAGTGCCTCGGCCGGTGCCTCCCCCTCCCTCGCTCCCACTTCACGCAGCGTAAGCAGGTATTCGAAGAACCCCCGCACCCTGACCAGACCGCTGGTGTGAGCATCCTGCAGGAGCTTGTCCAGGTTGCGCCAGAGGCGGATATGAGACGCAGCGAGAATGGCACGGTAGTCGGTTGCATCCACGATCTTCTTAAGTAACTCGGCGACGGGCATGCGATCCACGAGTGGACGAAATTCAGCGAGAAAATCCCGAACCCGGGCGGTGGCATCTTGATCGGTCTCTCCAAGGTAATCCAGATTACCCTTCAGAGCGGTGAGAAGGGGCTGCGGTTCACCGGAGTGCAGGCGTAAAAGGTATAAGCCGGGATCGGAGATGCCGAAGGCAGGGGAGCGAAAAAGCCCGGCCAGCGCGGCGTCATTCGACGGCTCGCTCAACGCCCGCAAAATATTAAGCACATCCCGAATTTCCGGACGATCATAGAATCCGCTCCCCGCCACAGTGACGAAGGGGATGCCTGCATCCTCGAGCGCATCCTCATACTCCCCGAATCCGGTTGATGCTCGGAAGAGCAGTGCCACGTCGTCATAAGCGCTTATCTCGCCGAGTTCCTTCAATTCATCCAAACGTCTGGCAAGGGCGCGAGCAGCTTGAGGTCGCGCTTCCCCGGCCCCTTCACCAATTCCTAGGATCAATTCGGTGAATGGCGGGGTGAGAGCTAGATCGGGCTCATCTCTATCAGCATTGAGCGACGTATAGGGCACGCGGTAGAGACGCTCAGGGTCATCATCCTCGCCGAGGATGGGCGCTAGCAGTCCATCCATCTCCTGCAGCAATCCATCGTGGGTACGAAAGGTGCGCTTGAGTTCGAAGTGCTCCCCGCGGCGCGCCTGCAGGTCGCGCTGGACGCGGCGGAAGACGCTCACATCCGCCCCACGGAAGCGGTAGATACTCTGGCGGGCGTCGCCGACAATGAAGAGCTTTCCTGGGACTCCGCCGCACAGGGCATCGACGATCTCCCGCTGGCGTTCGTTCGTATCCTGGAATTCATCCACTAGGACCGCTTCGATCTCTCTCGCCCAGCGCTCGGCGACAGCCGGGAGACGCAGAAGTTCAAAGGCGCCAGATTCGAGATCGTCGAAATCTAGCGCGTGGAGGCGATCGAGCGCCTGCGCGTACTGATCGCGAACCCGCTGGAAAAGCACCCGGATCTGCGGCAGGGCTACAGACCAGGTTTTCTCGAGCTCTGCGGTCGGCGGGGGGTCGGTGCTCTTCGCACCGCCGAGCCAGGGTGTAAGACATTCGTCGTAATACAGTTGAAGATCCGCTTGGACGGCTTTCGCCACTGAATGTTTAGTGCCCGCCCCGCGCTTGAGCCCTTCGCGGCGCAGGAAAAACAATGCCGCCGCTGCTCCGAAGAGATCATCCTTTTCAAGACATATTTCGGCTTGACCCCACAGTTCGAGCAGGTGTTCAATCCGGCCTGCAAGTGTTGCCCCAGCATCCGCCGTTAACCCTCCGGTTTCTTGCAGTTCCTTCAAGGCTTTAATGCCAAAGGCGACGCTCTTGTATTCAACGAAAGCATTGATCGCCTCACGAAGCGCGGCTTTTGCTCTCACCTCCAAGTCATCATTATTAAAGAGCATCGCTACATCGAGCCTGCGATTCAGTAAATGGGCGAGCAGCCTTCGCAGCGCATGCGCGCTGAAAACCGAATACAGGCGGACCATATCCAGCTCATCGAGCGCCCAGAGCAGCACATCCTCGACCGCCCGGGCTTTCAGAGCTGCGGCAGCTCCTTCTTCGATGACATCAAAGAGTGGATCGATCCGGGCTTCGGCGGGATGCGCGCGCAGGATTTCAGAGCATAGACTGTGGATCGTGCCGATGCGGGCTGCATCCATCCCGGCTTCAAGATCCGCCCAGTGTCTTTTCTCATCGGTATCTCCGGCGGAGTCGGCCCGTTCGCTCACGGCCTTGCGCACGCGATTGCGCATTTCGCGCGCTGCTTTCTCGGTGAATGTAATCGCCACGACCCTGCGGGGCGACTTCCCTTCTTCTAGCAGCCGCACATACCGCGCCACGAGCGTGCGCGTCTTCCCCGTCCCTGCCCCGGCGGTGACGACGACATCCTTGTTCAGGCATTCCACAGCCTTGCGCTGCTCGGCCGTCAGGTTGACATCCAGGTATTTTGAGCTGTCGTCAGTCATAGAATATGATTCCCATTCTCAAGAATATTTATAGCTTTGGCGCTTCCCAAGAATTACAGGCACCCGCTTAATGTCATTCTGAGGAGCAGAGCGACGAAGAATCTCGTTCATGACAAGCAGCATCCGCCAATTCAAAGAACGAGATGCTTCGCTTCGCTCAGCATGACATGTTCCTGCTTGATGCCATTCTGAAGAGTTCAACTGCGAAGAATCTCGCACCCGATGGCTCCAACGTTATCTACCCCCACCCCTCCCGATACCGCCAACACCACCCTACAACCGGACAATAGGGAGGGCAGCCTCCCTCGGGAGCAGCGGGCGCAAAATCACCGGCGCGCACCCCTTTTACAAACCTGCCCACATGCCTTCTCGCCAGCTCCATCGCTCCCTCGGGTCCCTCAAAAACCCCTTCATCCGTGAACGCTTTGAAGGAGCCCAGCTTCAACGCCCCGGCCTTCGCCCCGCGGATCGTCCAATAAATCCCCTCCACAGGTTCACCCAGCCCTAGAGCATCGCGGGCACCCATAGCGTAAATCGCGAGCTGCAGCCTACGGCCGCTGATAAGATCGTTTTTAGAAAGGTGACTGCCGCCGGTCTTATAGTCCAGAATGCGCACCTCTCCCTCGGCGTTGCGATCAACACGGTCGATCACCCCCCGCACGAACACATCATCACCCTCAATGTCAATCCGCAGTTCAGGCTTCCCCTGCAGACCAAACACTTGCTCATACGCATACGGCTGCCACCCCTCAGAAGCCTGCCCCAGCGCCGTGATCGTGAGTTTGAGAATCTCGAGCAGTTCCTGCTGCTCCAACGCCCACAGAGCTGTTGGACGGAAGCCGTACTTCACCGGAGCTCCGGCGAAAACGGCTTCCGCTACCTCAGGCAGGGCGTGCTGTACGGCCTCCGTATCTGTAGGATCCTCGACCGCCGGATAAACCTCTTCCAGCACAGCATGCAGGACCAAACCTAGCTGTGCCGCGTCGTAACCCGGCTCAGGCGGATCGCGCGGATCCAGCTTTAAGGCTGACGCTGAGAGGAAAAAGAAGGGGCAGGTGCCGTAGCTCTCCAGGCGGCTGGAGCTCCAGACGTGGTCCAGCCCGTATGTTCTACGGATCCGTTCAGTAATGGAGGAAAGATCCCCCTCGTGATCCCCGGCAGCTTCGCGCGCCTGCCGTTTAGCCAGTACATCGCGCGCCGCCCGCAGACGTTTCCAGCGCGGAAGCAATTCTCTATACTCCGGCGGCAGCGCACCCCTGCGCACACCCCAGAAGAGCAGCTCCTCTTGAGAGCCGGCCTCCGCCAGCGATCGCGGCTCTTCAGAACGAACCCTTTGCGGGTCATCCAGCAGCAAGGATCCTGCCGCCCGCCAGAAAGGTGAAGCCTGCCAATGCTCGCCGTCTTCGGCCAGATACGGACGCGTGAGCAGCAGGAATTGATCTGCGCGTGTAACCACCTGGTAGAAAAGACCGGTTTGCTCGCGCCCCAGGCGAGGTTCAAGGCCCAGTACATCCCGGTCTGCATCGCTGAAAAACGGATCCTCGCGCTCCACCTCAGGGAAGATCCCCTCTGAAAGCCCCAGGACGGCAACGGCTTTAAAGCGCAACCCGCGTGCAGCCAGGACGTGAAGGACGAGAATTGAAGGCTGGCGCCAATCGAGCGGCGCTTCGAAATAGGCGCTCTCCAGAGCAGATCGTAGTTCGAGGGAAAAAGCACCATACAGCGTATCGCGCGCTCCAGCCACCGCCTCGCCGAGCACAAGCGCCCGCAGAACTTCCCGGAACCTGAGCGCCGCGGCGCGGTCTAGAGGCGTTTCGCAGCGCTGGAAGAATGACAAATCTTCCAGCAAATCTTCGAGCCATGCGACCCAATGCGTGGTGGATCTCGAGTCAGGCGGTTGAATGCGATCGCTGAAAGTCTTCAGCGCCTCCAATAGCGTCTGGGCTTGATCGCCGCGCGGTAGATTCGGCCAACGCGTCGCTTCGTCGTACAAACGGCGAGCTCCATCATCGCCCGAGGCGAGGCGCGCCAATACCCCGCTCCATTCATCCAAGCCTTCGATGATCTGCCCGTAAAGGCTGAGCTCATCAAGGGCGATGGTGTCATCATCGTTGAAGCCGAAGGGGCTCAGGTCGAAGTACGGGGAAGAAAGCGCGTCGAGCGTGCCGCGCCGCGGCCAGTTCAAGAGCGGCAGAGCGAGCAATTCTAGCAAGGCAGTGATGCCGGGTGTGTCCCGCAGCGGATCGCCGTGAGTGAAGCGCAGCGGCAGGCCGAATTCAATCGCCGCTTCGCGCAGGAGAGGACGATAGAGCTCCGGGTTCGGCGTTACGATTGCGCATTCCTGGGCACGAAGCCCGTCGCGCACGATGCGGGCTTTGATCCAGCGCATCGCTTCGCGCGATTCGTCAGCTGTCGTGCGCGCCTCAAGCTGGAAGATGTGCCCTTTTCCTTGAATAACCACCGGATCTGGCTCGAAGAGACCGGCTTCGAATTGAGCCAGGGGCGACGGAAGATGCACGTCACCCTCCAGCCCCTCGATCACGGCTTCGGGAAGCGCCGCGTGCAGCTTTTTATAGGAACGCTTGAAGCGGCGGAATGCGGTGCGGTCGTTATCGGGATCGCCGGGGAAGGTGATCAACAACTGCGGTATACGATCGCCGAGAAGCTTAAGCGCGGAAAGCTGAGAGCCGTGGAAGGAGTCAAAACCGTCCACGACCAACAGCGGCCAGTTCGCGCATAGGTTAGGATCCGCCTCGAGCGCGGCGACCGCCAGCCAGTTCAACCCTTCTGGATCGGCCCAACCAAGTTCTCGCAGTTGTTTCTGGTAGTGTTCATATAGCAGTGCGAGCTCTTGGCGCGCCTTATCTTGCTTTCCAGCGAATTTGATAAATATCTGGGGCTGGACTTGGGCGCGCTTGAGTTCAGCGAAGCGTTCTTGTAATACGCTCAGGAATCCGGGTTTGCCGGCGATTTCCTGGAAGTGGGAGAGCTGCCCTTTGCTCAACGCCTCTTCAATCACGCCCCGGATCAAACGCTGGAGAACCACATCCGAGGCCAATGGGACGGGTTTGCCGGCTCGCCGCAGGATCTCGTGATATAGAGTGCCGAAGGTGCCGATCTGCACGCCAAATGCCCCGCCCGCCTCTACCAAGCGCCAGTTGAACGCCCGTTCCTGATAGCGGTCGGGGAGGATGACCCAGGCGGTATTCCCACGAAACTGCTTAACCGCTTCACGGACGCGGGATATACATGCATGTGTTTTTCCCGTCGCTGGAGTTGACAGCAGGATCGTCGGAGCCATTGCCTTCACCAACCCCTTTCTGAGTTCTTTTGTAGCACTTACCCGCCAGAAGGACAACTGGCAAATTGAGAAGATTGCGGATGTGGAGGTTAAATATGTAGCAAATTAGAGGAGGACAAGCGTGATGGATCACCCCACCCTTCCATTGGTAACCGGCGATGCAACACCCCGACGCTGGTCAGGACGGCGCGCTCATCGCGTCGACGAACCGAGTTGAAATGGTCGCTATCGGTTTTGAGCTCAGCAGCCAGGGATCTGTTCACTCGACATTATATCGCCGCACATGCCCGGTACGCTGTGACGGTTGGTTAGCGAGCGCAAGATTAAGCCTGTAAAGATGCCAGGGTCCTTACTTCACGATCTATGCGATCACCAAGTTCATCCAATGCAACATCAAGCTCATAATCTTTCTGCAAACCAAGCCAGACATCCGGGCTGGTGCCAAAGAACTTCGCAAGGCGTAGCGCAGTATCCGCCGAGATGCCGCGTTTACCAAGCACAATTTCATTGATACGGCGAGGATGCACGCTAATCGATAGGGCAACGCGGTTCTGGCTTAGTTCCATCGGTTTGAGGAAATCCTCCATTAATACTTCACCTGGGTGGACAGGTGCCAATCGCTTAGATTTTTCCATCACATACCTCCTCAGTGGTAATCGACGATTTCAACTTCATATGAATCGTCGCCCTCCCAGATGAAGCGAATGCGCCATTGATCGTTAAATCTGATACTGAACTGTCCAGATCGATTACCCTTCAGTTTCTCAAGTCGATTGGAGGGTGGAATGCGCAGATCGTTAAGATCTTTGGCATTATGGAGATATCGCAGCTTACGATAGGCTGTTTGTTGGAGATCTTGGGGAAGGCGGTGCGATCGCTCCCGATGAAAGACCTTGTCGGTTTCAGAGCCCCTAATCGACTTGATCATATTGTCATTATATAACGCTTCGCGCTAAACAGCAAATGTATAGACATAGAGCGTTATGGCTGTTAGCGCTCGCTAACTGGGAAATACGTGAATGCTCCCCGCCGCAAGCGACGGGGCTTCTAGGGGCTTGCACCCATGCACATCATTCCATGTGCAAATAGTTTGGTTCTCTCTTATGCGTGGTTC
>SDBU01001982.1_pt1 | contig 28030 bp, 20 predicted proteins | sample 2277071 | NCBI WGS metagenome assembly SDBU01 (sample SAMN10397929, study PRJNA504765) | marine sediment metagenome | isolation source: marine sediment core GS08_GC12, 126 cmbsf | place: Arctic Ocean: Gakkel Ridge, Loki's castle | collected 2008 | reverse complement strand
TCCGCTTCCCGGAAATGAATTCTATCGATGGGGCGTGTCTCTGAGCCACGCGACTGAACGAGAAATTCTTCAAACGTAAATGAGTTCTCCGCAAGTTGTTTGGCGCGTGGGTCGTGCGGGAAGAAATCAAGGTACTCATCTCGAAGTGTAATGAGACAAGATGGTTCCAAGCCAATTATTGGGACCCCTGCTTCTACATAAGGCGTTAGAGCGCGGATGTTAGTCGCTGCAAGCGCTTTCGCAGCCTTCAATAGCCCCTTTGAGATCATTGGCCTCCCACAACATACCTGCTCGGAAACCAGTTCAACCCGATAACCAGCCGCTTCCAAAACATCCACCGCAGCGATGCCGACCTCGGGACATTGGTATTGAGTATAAGTATCCAAGAAAAGGACGACTGTCTCCGCGAAACCTGGATCCGGATGCTTGGAGAACCAATCACTGAAGGTCACGTTCGCAAAATGCGGTAGTGTTCTTTGCCGGGCGATCCCCAGCATTTTCTCTTGTAGCCACCGAAATCCTCTCGTTCGAGTAAAGAAATTAAATAGCGCCGCAAATGCGCTCCCATAACGCGAGAATTTGGCAATATGAGCAAACAGAGAATCGCGCAGAGGCACTCCATGTTCGACATGATAAAGCGCCAAGAACTCGGATTTCAACCGCGCCATATCCACGGCGGTTGGACATTCTGCCTTACAGCCTTTGCATGCCAGGCAGAGGTCAAGAACCTCATACATTTGATGGCTGGTGAGCGAATCAAGCGGCAGCGCTCCACTGATCGCGGCACGGAGTGCATTCGCTCTGCCGCGAGTGGACTGCGTTTCATCCCGGGTCACCTGATAGGATGGACACATCAGGCCATCTTCTTTCCGACATACGCCTAGGCCAGTGCAGTTCTCTATCGCAGATGCGAAGCTGCCCTCTCGAGAGTAGGAAAAATATGTTGCCGGTGCGTCCGTCTGATACGATTCACCATAACGGAGATTCGAAGTCAGTGACCCTTCGCCTCCGAATCCGCTGGAAGAGGGCACGACTTTTCCAGGATTTAATACTTCGTCTGGGTCAAATGCTTCTTTCACTTGGCGGAAGGCGTTTGCCAGTTCTGTCCCAAAGAGGCGCTCGTTATACTCCGTGTGGGAGAGGCCATCCCCGTGTTCCCCTGAGACGGAACCCTGCATTTCAATCACCAACTCCACGACCGCGTCTGCGATGCAACGCATTCTCTCCACACCCTCTGCTGTTTTAAGATTGACCATGGGTCGGAGGTGGAGACATCCGGCGGAGGCGTGAGCATACCATTCTCCGACCGTCCCGTGCTCTTGGAGAATAGTGTCCACCTGCCGTACATAATCCCCCAACTTTTCAACCGGAACAGCCACATCTTCGATGAATGTAATCGGTTTCATGTCTCCGGGGATGGACATTAGAAGTCCTAGTCCTACTTTCCGTACTGCCCAAAGGTCAGCCTGATCCTGCTCGCGTTCTAGAAGCAACCCCCCCGGGAGACGCTTCGCGCGCGACATCGCCTGCTCCACGCTCTCGCCTGCGTACTCAACAACAAGGAGCGCCGCTGGATCTCCTTGAACGAATCCCATTTTGCGGGCATAGGCTGGGATCTCGCGCGCGCGAGTCAGAAGCATCCGCGGGAGCACTTCGACGGCATCAGGTCGTGTCTCTAGTATCCCTGGGGTAACATCGGCTGCTTCACTGATGCTATCGAACGACATCACCTTTAAAACCGTCGCACCTGGTTTAGGTACGAGCCTGAGCTTGGCCCGTCTGAGAATGCCCAATGTGCCCTCTGAGCTACAGAGCAGGGGAGCCAGGTTCAACCCGGCGGTTGGTGGGTAAGAATTCGATTCATCAAACCACACAGCCGGGGCTCCCGGAGAATAATCGATGAGATAATTTAGGCTATAGCCGGATGCCCGTCTCCATGTCCTCGGCCACCGATCACGAATAACATCACGATGAGCATCAAGGATTGTAAAAACTTTACGGTATATCTCTCCTTCGAGGTTATTTCCCGCTTGCTTCTTCTTGAGTGACTGGGATTCGAGCGGCGTAAAAGTGGCGACCGATCCGTCACTTAATACCACCTCTGCTTCAAGCAAATGATCGATAACCAACCCATACCTTATCGAATGCGCCCCTGTCGCATTGTTGCCAATCATTCCGCCAATCGTCGCTCGATCAGCCGAGGCCGGATCAGGTCCAAACATGAGACTGTGCTCAGCCGCGAACCGGTTAAGCGCCGCTAATACGACTCCCGGACCGACTTCAACCGAAGGTTCCCCAGGAGAAAGAGAGTGGATTTTATTCAAGTATTTTGAACAATCGAGAATTATTCCATATCCGAGCGACTGCCCGGCCATGCTTGTGCCGGCTCCTCTTGCGATAACCGGCACGCCATATTCCTTGGCGATCTCTACTACAGCACAGATCTCATCTTCATCCTTTGGAAGAACAACGCCAAGAGGTTCGATCTGGAAATTCGACGCATCCGTACTGTAAAGAACACGCGTAAACGTATCAAATTTCACCTCACCTGCGAGGCGTTCTTGTAAATCCCCTTGCAATTCGTTAAGCGTCTTCTCCGGCAAATTTCCCATGCGTAGGTTTAGGTTTCGTGGAATTGATCAATGTCTGCGGTTGTAAATTTGGATAGGAAGTTATTAATCGATCCCCTCGTAGGGATCCTGTCCAGATACTCCGATACTGTCAAGTAGAAGATAGGGACGGAACTCATTCTCCAAACGTTGGGGTAACTTCCCATTTATCACAACATGTTCGCGATCATATGAAATACTTGCAATTTCGCCGTGATCATGGAAAATGCTGATTAAGCGACCCTCCTTATATGGCAATTCTACGGTTACCTCCTGCGAGTCTTCAAACATTTCTTGTTCAATGACCGCCAACAATGTGTCCACACCATCCCCCGTAAGTGCTGAAATTGGAACGGCGCGCTCGAAGGAATCAATCTGGTCGAATATGTTTTTATGATCAGGCAGCTTATCAATTTTATTCAGAGCGGTAACCATTGGAATATCAGAAATTTGTAACTCCTCGAGCGTTGCCTGGACCGCCTCTGCTTGAGATGCAGCATTCGTGTGCGTAATATCGACGACATGAAGCAGCAAATCTGCTTCATGGATCTCCTCCAAGGTTGCCCTGAATGCAGCAATGAGCCCCGTAGGTAGCTTCTGAATGAAACCTACAGTGTCTGTGAAGAGTAATGGATGCCCTTTCGAAGAAGTCACACGACGGGTTGTAGGGTCAAGTGTTGCGAATAGCTCATCGGCCACATACACGCCAGCGTCTGACAAGAAATTCAAGAGCGTTGATTTACCTGCATTTGTGTAGCCGACCAGTGCCACAGTGGGGATCGCAGAATTTTTCCTACGTTCTCGATGGCGACTACGATGTGCGCGGACTTTTTCTAATTCACGCTTCAAGCTGGCGATCCGACGCCGGATCTCGCGACGGTCGACTTCAAGCTGGGTCTCACCTGGTCCGCGAAGCCCTACGCCGCCTACAGACCCCGATCGCCCTCCACCTCCACCCGCTTGCCTGGCAAGGTGTGTCCACGCCCGAGTTAATCTAGGCAATCGGTACTCATATTGCGCCAACTCTACTTGAAGAGCCCCCTCACGTGTTTGCGCATGCTGAGCGAAAATATCAAGAATCAACGCAGTGCGATCGACGACTTGAACAGATTCCCCAAATTCCTTCTCCAGCTCTCTCTGATGCCTGGGATTGAGCTCATCATCGAACAGCACGATATCTGCGACAAGATCCCCCGCCAGCGCTTTAATTTCCTTGATTTTTCCTGATCCCAGATACGTTTTCGGATTAGGATGTTCAAGAGTTTGTCGCGCCTGCCCCACAACGTCCAACCCAGCCGTCTCAGCAAGAAGCGCGAGTTCTTTAAGTGAATCATCAATCGAAAGTAAGCCAGGTTGATTTTTAATTGCAAGACCGACTAAGAAAGCTCGTTCTTGTGGAGGTGTCGTTGGAAGAGTGACCTTACTCATTCTCCGTGCCCTGTCGATGACCCAGCAAGCGCGCCGCCAAATCGTCGGGCGGTGACTCTCTGAAGGGAAACATCAGGTGGAAAGTGCTACCTGGGCAAAGCTCTTTATCGTACCCCTTTGAGTCGACCCATATTGCGCCGCCGTGCGCTTCGATAATTCCTTTTGCCAAGTGCAACCCAAGACCCGGACCAACCGCCACGCCGTCGTTCCTGCCATGTTCTGATCCCCGGCCTGATCCGAATTTCTCAAAAATCATCGCTTGCGCACTTAGGTCGATGCCAACACCTGTGTCAGCAATCGTAAGCTCGATAAAGCCCGGAAGCATTCTTCCATCCACTACGATCGAACCCCCTTCTGGCGTGTAGTTTACAGAATTGTCAAGCACGTTGACGATCGCCTGCAGTATTCTTTCGGGGTCAAGGAATACTGTTTTTTTCGCCGCCGGGAAGATGTTTATCTCCAGGGTCTGTGATCGCCCGGCAACTTTGGCTTCAATCTCTGTCTTTGCCTTCTCAAGCAGATCCTTTATCTGCACCGGTTGATAGTGCAACAACAGCATGTTCGTATCAACCATGGAGATATCAACCAATTCGTCAATAATGTAGCGCAACTTCTTTATACCTGACTCCACTCCAGATACTAGAGGACCGCTCTCCAAGTCCCCGCTCAGCAGGCCTTCTTTGAGCATTTCTGTATAGCCCTCAATAAGTGTTAGCGGAGTTCTCAATTCTTGGGCTGCGACCGTCACGAAATTCAACCGGGCTTCTTCGAGCAACTCAAACGCTTCTTGGACCTCATTCTGACTAGTTGTGAGCTTCTCGATAATCGCCGCGAATTCCCGATATGCTGCGTATTCAATTATTTGACAGAATTGGGTCTCAAGATTGTTTTGATAGAGGATCGCCTTCTTAGCATCTGAATTCTTTTGGATGAGGGCAAACGCTGCATTCCGAAGGGCATGCAGGGCGGAGACAATGCCTCGCTCTTGGTACCAACTCAACGCTTGCTCAACTGAGTCAAACACAATAGGGGAATCAAGCAGTCCGTCGATCCGTTTTTCCAAACCAGTCGATTCGCCGGTGAGCATAGCTTCCAGGAGTGCGTCCAGAAAGTGTTCCAATTCCTTAATTTCAAGAGTCGGGTGCTTGCTATTAATTGCCAGCATCCTTCCAGATTCTTCGACCCATTCCTGTCGGTGCTTAAGGAAAAAATCAACGGTATTCATCATTTGTAATTCATCATCCGAATTTATGCGCTCCAAACCTTCACACAACGTATTAAGTTTACTCGGATTCACAACTCTTGGTACGGTTACCGAATGCTTAGCGTTGGCTCTCTAACCAGTGCTCTAACGTTCGACCAACCTGTTCCAGGCTATCTGCCGACACCTTGTCGACAGTGTCGCTGATAGTATGCCAGTAAGGGTAGTCAAAATCAATGATATCAACGGCGGGAACACCTATCTGTAAAAATGGCAGATGATCATCGATTATTGAATATTTTGGAGTATTTACAAATGCTTGGTAACCTAACTTTTCAGCTACCTTCCAAATTTCTTGTACAAGGCTGGGATCAGAATTTTTCTCGATAAAAAGCTGGAGATCCCGATCCCCGATCATGTCGACAATCACCACCGCTTCCAAATCTGCGGTGAGGTTATCCACGAAGAAAGTTGATCCTACGATCCAATCCCATCCGTCAATATTTCCGCTGTCTTCGGCATCGAAAAACACCATCCAGACTGGCTGGCTTAACCGATTTCTATCTAATACATGGGCTAGTTCTATCAGAACCGCGACCCCCGATGCACCGTCATTTGCACCAGGCACCGGGGACTCTGGGCTGAGAGGGTCCCGATCTGCGTAAGGCCTGGTATCGTAATGCGCTCCAAGCAGGATTGGCTTGCTTCCACTTACACCGTTTGATTTAGCAATAATATTCATCAGCGGTGTTCCAAGATGGTTGAACTGCTGGATTTCTATCTCCCAACCATTTGCTTCCATTTGTTCGATGACCCATCCAGCTGTTTGACGGCTGGCATCGCTTCCAGGGATGCGGTAGCCAAACTCCATCTGAGATTCTACAAGCAGAAGTGCCCTCTGACCGTCAAATTGGATATCTTGACTGGACACAGCGCATGCAGATAGTGCGAACATCAGAATCACACACAAATTTCGCATAGCCTTTCTAATTATCAATGAACTAGGTAAAGTATGGTTGTTTAACTCCATGTGACTATGCGCATTGTTCTTGTGCATTTTCAATAAATTCGGCCAATACTGACGCTGAGCGTTCGGCATAGGCGCTAGCCCGCTCGCGTCGATTGCGTTTCCGCCCGTCCTCCAGCGGTGGCATTAATCCGAAGTTCGCTTTCATTGGTTGAAACAATTTCGCGTCTGCATGCGCTATGTAATGAACTAATGATCCGAGCATGGTCTCTCTCGGCAAAACTAAAAGTCCATCTCCTTTTATTCGGCGAGAGAGATTAATTCCTGCCAGTAACCCAGTTCCGATATTCCCTAAATATCCTTCTACACCCGTAAGCTGACCGGCGAAGAATAGATCACTCCGCTCTAAATGTTGCAAGTTCGACCTCAGCTGCATCGGAGCATTCAAGAACGTATTCCGGTGCATTTGACCATAACGTTGAAAACGCGCGTGTTCCAATCCAGGGATCATCCTGAAGACATTTTGCTGCTCCTCGTACTTCAAGTTGGTCTGGAAACCCACCATGTTGTAGAGGCTTCCCGCCAGGTTGTCTTGTCGGAGTTGAAGAACGGCGTGCGGCCGCCTCCCGCTTCTGGGATCCCTTAGTCCAACAGGACGCATAGGGCCAAATGCCAGACTTTCCCTGCCTCGCTCTGCGATAATTTCAACCGGCAAACATCCCTCAAAGTAATGATGTGCACCTGCGCGCACTCCCTCTTTTATCTCTTTTTCAAAGCTCCGGAGAGGGATCCTTTCCGCCTGTAGCAAGCTATCAACAAATGCTTCATATTCCTCTTTGTTTAGCGGACAGTTGATGTAGTCCCCCTCCTCACGATCTCCCCTCTCATAACGTGAAGCACGGAAAGCGATCGCCATATTGATGCTCTCCGCGTCGATAATTGGCGCGAGCGCATCGAAGAAATAGAGATGCTCCTGACCCGATAAACCGCCAATCGCCTGCGTCAATGAGTCTGAAGTCAAAGGACCAGAGGCAATGATCACAAACCCCTCGGGGATGCTCTTGGCTTCGCTGCGTATGACCTGGATCTGGGGATGTTTTTCAATTTGCTCAGTTACATCTTGCGCAAAATGTTCGCGATCAACTGCCAAAGCACCTCCCGCAGGAACTGCGTTTCGCTCAGCGCAAATTAGTAATATGGATCCTAACGCCCTCAACTCTGCCATGAGGACACCAGAGGCGCGATCAGGCAGCTTGGATCCGAGGGAATTGGAGCACACCAGCTCTGCAAGATATCCCGTTAGGTGCGCGCCGGTCGAGATTTCAGGCCGCATCTCAAAGAGATTAACCTTGATCCCACGCTTCGCCAGCTGCCAAGCAGCTTCACTGCCAGCCAACCCTCCCCCTACAACCACTGCATCTACATTCATCTTGCGATTTTATCACGCCAGCGTTGGCATAGTTCTTGCAACACAATTGCCAGCATAGCCCAGTCGATGTATACTCACCTGCGAGGCGCAAAATGTTTCGTCAGACCCAAGACCACTCTCTCAGACCGCTAACGACAGCTCACCTTGCTCAGACGATGAGCCTTCTTGTTTTGTCCAATCAGGAGCTGCACGATCGAGTTATCACAGAACTTTCATCAAATCCTGCGTTAGAGCTTCTTGATGAGCGTATCTGCCCGGGCTGCCATAAGCCCTTAAGCAGTGCTGGACCCTGCCCAGTATGCAGTCGTCAGGTTGAAGGCGAAGAACCCATTGTGTTTCTCTCACCTCGGGATTCCTACCGGCCCTCCAGAAAAAGAACATTTGACGATCAACCAATGGAGCAAGAACCAGCAGCCCCAGAGGAACTTTCCATTTATGTCATGCGCCAACTCGCCGCGAATCTCAAAAAGGAAGATCGGCACATCGCGGTTTACATCCTTGCCAGCCTGGACGAAGATGGTTTCCTAACCAGCCCCCCGCCCTACATCGCGCAGGCTACACGTTCCAGCCTGCCGCAAGTTATGAGAGTCATCGACTTGATATGTAAAACCGACCCCGTCGGTCTGGCAACCGAAGGCCCTCGACAAACACTCCTCGTTCAACTCGATCTACTAGAGGAGGGAGAAGAACTGCACTGCGAACTGGCGCGGCGGTTGCTGCGAGAATCTTTTGCGGAACTCGGTCGTAAAGAGTATGACAAGATCGCTCATAACTTCGAAGTTAGCCCTTCTGCAGTGAGAGAAGCAGCCGCCTTCATTCACGACAACCTGAACCCCTACCCCGCGCGGGCAAACTGGGGATCGGGACGGCAGCCGCAATCTGGCGACTCGAATGTCTACCACACACCAGACGTCATGATCGCGCGCAACCCCTCTAACGAAGATGGCCCGCTGATGGTTGAAATTTTCTCGTCAATTTCCGGCTGGCTTCGAGTGAATCCTCTTTTCCGGCAAGCCATGTCAGAGGCAAACGGTGAGCAGAGCGATGAGTGGACTGAGCATCTAGAAAAAGCGAACCTCTTCGTTAAATGCATTCAGCAGCGCAATAACACGATGCAACGCCTGATGGGCTTGCTTGTATCACAGCAAAGCGGTTTTATTTTAGAAGGCGCCCGCTACCTCATACCTATGACGCGCGCCCAAATTGCAGGAGAGATCGGCGTACACGAATCCACAATCTCAAGAGCAGTTGCGAATAAATCAGTCGCAATGCCAAACGGCAGGATAATTCCTCTCGCTAAATTCTTCGACCGCAGCCTCTCCGTACGTGATCGAATCAAAGAGATAATTGAGAACGAAAACAAGCCGCTTACAGACGATGAAATTGCCTCGCTTTTACATGAGGAAGGGATTAAGATAGCACGCAGGACTGTCGCGAAATACCGTGCGGTTGAAAGTATTCTTCCAGCTCGGTTGCGCGGTACAAAAAAACTATCGAAGGCAGCCTAAGGTGTAATCTTTGGCCAAAGATACTTCACCTACCAATCCGATCTCACGCTTATTTAAGTCTGATCCATACCGCGAGCTTTTCCTCTCCCTCGCCGATACTCTTGACAACTCCGTCCTGGTATTATCCGGGGCGGATTCGCGTCTACTCACATGCAACCACGAATTCCTGCTTCTCTCAGGTTACGCCCGGAAGGATCTCGATGACCTAAGTCCTTCCGCTCTTTTTCCCGGCGAAGAAGGCCACGTTATGCTCGAGAAGATCCTTGACACGAGGGAGAACCCGGATTGCACACTCCATGATGTTCCGCTGCAGACACGGACGGGGGAAGTCGTCCTCGTTGATATCGATGCACACTCGATCGCCCCACCCCGAACTGCTGTCCTTCTCCAAATCAAGCCTGCAAGTGCGCGTTCACAAAAAGAGCAACGCAAACTTGCTGAAGAGACACTCCTGCGCAGCTTGGAGAACATTACAAACCTGATCCTGACGGGAGGCACCTCCGCACTGCCGGCGGCACTCGAACTTTGCCTTGATCCGCTTTCTGCATCATACACAGCAATCTATAGGCTAGCGGCAAACGCGCCTGACTACTTCATCGAGGGTGTGCTGCCCCCCGAATTCCCAGAAACGATCCCCGCCGACGCAATCGGTAACCTACAGGTATTCTCCTCTTGGAACCTAGGGCAACGCCCAGAAGGCGAACTACAGCGTGCAGCGAGAACCGCAGAACTTACAAATCTGAAGACCGCACTGATTGGAGATGATTCCGCTTGGATCGGCATTTTCATCGTCGGCTGGAAAGAGGAGATCGCGCTGAGTCCCGACATAGATCCGCTGATCCGCATCATCGCTAACTTACTCCACACTGCGATCTACCTGAGCCAACTGCGAACATCCATCGTCGAGAGCGATACTTCGATGAACGCCCTTGAGGCAGAGATCACAAGCCAATATGAGGCTATCTCGGACACTCTGATAACAGTGAACTCTTCGCTCACCGTAATTAGAGCGAATTCGGCGATCAACCGCCTGTTAGGTTATCGCCCGCATGAAGTAAAAGACCTTGCTATCCAGGATGTCCTTGTCGGTCCCGAGGACGTGACGACCACGATCCTCGACGCCCAGGGACACAACCGTACTGCAGAACGGTCAAGACTCATACTTCACCATCGTGATGGCACTCGTCTGCTAGTCCATTTACGAGTTGAACCTATGGCTGGAGCTGCAAAGGATCAACTTCTCATTGTTCTAAGTGATCAATCCGAACAGCAGGCAATTGAAGATCAAACGGAAATCCTGGCGCAGAGAGCCTTGCTAGGAGAAGTCACGGCGATTTTCGCTCACGAAGTGAGAAATCCAATCAACAACATATCCACCGGTGTCCAGCTCGTCGCCTCGCGCCTCGGTGAAAATCACCCACAATTCGAGGCGCTAGGCCGCATTCGGGCGGAGTGTGTTCGCCTCGACCAACTCATGAGCGACGTACTCTTCTTCGCTCGCCCGCTTCAGCTGAAGATGGGCCCACTAGATCTCGCCAAGCTTCTTCAAAGAGTGATCACGAGATGGGCGCCGCGCTTTAATCAAACCGGCACTCGCTGCCATACTTCATTCGATCCTAATACGCCGCTCGCATCAGCAGATCCGAGGACACTTGAACGAGTCATCGTGAACCTTATCAGCAATGCTCTTGAAGCCATGACAGAAGGCGGTACACTCTCCATTAATATTTCGCCCATAGGTCCTGCCCAAAAGCGCATGATCGAGTTGAAGGTCGCGGATACCGGTCCAGGCATCCCTCCTGACATGATCCACCGGATATTTGACCCCTTTTTCACCACGAAAAAGGACGGGACAGGTCTAGGGCTTGCGATCAGCCGACGCATAATAACCGCCCATAAAGGTATTATCCAGGTCGAAAGCTTTCCTGATGCAGGTACGGTGTTTACAATCCACCTTCCATCTGCAGACCTCAGCTCCAAGGAGTGATGAATGACCGCAACAGTATTGGTCGTTGACGACGAAGAGACCGCCCGCAACTTTATCAGCGAAGCGTTGAGGGATGCTGGTTATGAAGCAATCGAAGCCGGGACTTTGGCGGAAGCAAATAAAGCGATCGATAAGGGCGTGGGTGATATCATCCTGCTCGACGTAATGCTCCCTGACGGTTCCGGTTTATCTTTGCTCGACCGCCTCGCCCTTGAAAACCCCCGCCCTCCGGTAATCTTGATCACCGCTTTTGGAGAGGTCGATATAGCGGTTGATGCGATGAAGAAAGGGGCTCTTGATTTCCTGCAAAAACCTCTTGATCTCGACCGCCTGCTTCAAGCTGTTGAGCGATCATCCGAGGTTGTCAGTCTGCGTCGGGAGCTTGATCTCCTGCGCCGGACTTCAATTGGGGAAACGGAGATGGTCATTGGTGATACCCAGGTCATGAAGCAGATCATGCACGAAGCCGAACGCGCAGCCCAAGCCTCCGTCTCTGTGCTGCTCACGGGTGAAACCGGGACCGGCAAAGAAGTCCTCGCTCGATCCATTCACAGCTTCGGACCGCGTGCAGATACGCCTTTCATCCCTATTAACTGTGCCGCGTTGCCGGATACGATGATCGAATCAGAGCTTTTTGGTCATGAAGCAGGAGCCTTCACCGGCGCGCAGAAAAAGAAGCCGGGATTGATCGAAATCGCTGACACCGGCATCCTCTTCCTCGACGAAATCTCCTCGACTAAGCAGGAAATGCAAGCCAAGCTGCTGCGAGTCCTGGATGAAAAAAAATTCAGACGAGTTGGCGGAGTAAAAGAAATTGCCGTCGACGTTCAAATCATCGCCGCTTCAAATCGGAACCTCCCTTCTATGATTGAGGAGGGAACTTTCAGGGAGGACCTTTACTACCGCCTAAAAGTGGTCGATCTTCACCTCCCGCCTCTTCGTGAACGAATCGTCGATCTGCCAGCGCTTACCGGTAACTTTATCCGCCAAATTAACCTCCGTGTTGGCGGCGTCGTTGAAGGAATCACACCGCGTGCGCTTGACGCATTGAAAGCTCACGCTTGGCCCGGAAACATCCGTGAACTCCGTCACGTGGTCGAGAGAGCAATCCTGTTTTGCGACGAGGAAAACATCGACCTCGCTCATTTACCGCCTGACATCCGAGATCTCGCTTCCTAATCTGCTTGGCACGCTACTTGCAACATTCGCCTTCAGACGCATTACCTGGAGGCGAAAATGATTCCCCTTACCTTTAGCGATGTTCAAATCCTCATAGCTGCATCCATCTTCATCCTGGGCTTCTTGTTGGTGCTCATCGGTGCCTTAGTTTTAGTCAGCCGAGGCTATTCCCGAGAAGTGCGAGCATTGGCAGCTCACACCGCCAGGCTTGGCCAGAAAGGCCTTGCCCAAGAGGTGACAGGGCTTGTCAACAGCGCCACTGAGCTCGTCGCTTCGCTCAACAGCCTGGTTCGTACTGCAAGCGGGATCGGTATTTTGCTGATCTCAGTTGGATTGGGCTTGATGTACGCAGGCTTTTGGATCATTCAGCAAATCAACTGGGCAATCTAACCGACTGGATGGGAAATATGCTCAATGACGCAGACATCTTACAGTATTTAAACCAGGTCCTGAACGAAGAAGACCTCTCCAGTGCAATCCGACGAATCCTGTATGTCCCAGAGGCGTGGAGCGAGATTCACAAAATCGAATTCCTCACTCTGGCTCTGGAGAAGATCGATCGCGCCGGTTGGTCCCCCGCCACCCTCGCATCTCTAGCCCTCGGACAATCTTCGTTATCTAATGAGTTGGACTCTCTCTCCTCCGAACAGGAGAGTCGCATCGCATACTTATTGGAGATGAAAGTTGATAAGGAGAGCAATAATCTTGTTGATGTTGCCTTGCTCTCTGTCACGCTGCTGAGAATTGAGGCCGATGAAGGATTACGTGGGTTAACCGAAACGATACTAAAAAGCACGGATTTCTGGGCCTCAGCGCTTTCTTGCGCGTGGCCATATCTCGAATTTGGGCAAGAAATAATCAAGGCACTGATCCGAGAAGGAAGTCAAGATGCGATAGGGCTTGCAATACAAATACTGCACTCGAACATGGATGTCTGCCGTGCTGTTGAAATTCTGTCAGCCCTTGACCATGAGTTAACTCGGCGGGTATTGATCAGTTTGAACTACAGGCACGAGGATGAATTGTTTTTGGCTCTTTCTGAATCGAGTCGTGATGAAATCAACCCTAATCTATCAGATGGCCAACAAGATCCAGGAGACCTTTCAGAACAGGCAGTCATTCTTGCAGCGGCAGGAAATGCCACTGATGCGCAAAAATTCGTCTCTGAAGCCTGGGATCGAACCACATTAATCTCAGCGCAGGTCGCCGATCGCTTGGCTGATATCGCCAGGATGGATGATGACCCGGTTCTTGAAGTGGAAGCGCGCAAGCAAGCGTTCCAATTGAAGCTCACGCCAAGGCGGCGTGCTGAACTGGCAAAAGCGTACGTTCAAATCGATCGCCCTCAAGACGCTCTCGATCTACTCCAAAAACCCGAGTCAGTCGAGGAATTAATCGCCGCAGGTCAAGCATTTGAGCTTTCAAATGAGTCTGCGATGGCTGCGGACTACTTCATCCAAGCCTACCAACACTCATTAGGTGCACCTGCACTGGATCCCTCATGGATGACCCTGCTCTCCAGCGGCCTTGATGCTTCAGGCAAGTACCGCCAAGCTGTCCAGGTCCTGGAGACCCTATCTGTGCAAAAACCAGTCGATGCAGAGCTGCGACATAATCTAGCCACTTTGCTTGAAAAAGCTGGCGATCCTGATGCGGCAGCCGAGCAAGCGGCATTCGCGCTTTCACTATTGCCGAAATCACTCCAGTTGCGCGAAATTCTAGCCCGCAACTTGCAGAAATCCGGTCGCTCAGAACAAGCTATTCCACATTGGCAAACAATCACTTTGCACGATAAACAAGCGCTTGCGAAGTTGAGCGCCTGTGCGCTGGATGCTGGAAATAACATCTTGGCAAAGGAAAGCGCAGAGGAGCTTCGCTTAGAAACTCCCGATTCAGTGGAAGCACAAGTCCTATTGGGAAAAGCTCTGTCTGCCTTAGGAGAACACCAGGAAGCTGAAGCTCACTTAAAGAAGGTGACACAGCTGACCCCTGGGGATGCCGAAGCCTGGATCGCTCTTTCGGAATGTCAGCTGTCTACCGGCGACGAAGATGCTGCCGACGATACATTGAACACCGCTCTCCAAACCCTACCAGCGAATGGAGCCGTTCACGTCGCCAAAACGCACTCGCTCCGCAACAAATCCATGCCAGCCGAAGCACTCGAGCATATCCGGAAAGCTGTAGATCTTGATCCCGAGCGCGCGGATTGGCTTATAGAATATGGGGATCTGCTCAGGGAGCTTGGTCGTGCAGAAGAATCAACCCCGATCTTGAAATCTGCTCTAGAAAAACAGCCTGAAAACTGGAAAGCTCGCGAAGCGTTAGCTCTCACCTACGAGAGCCAGGGCGAAATAGCTTCAGCTGCAGCTCTAGTTGAAAGTCTCCCCAGGAATCTTACCCCTGAATCGCTTTGGAACGCAGGACGCATTCTCGTCCAGGCACCTTCCGAGTCAGAAGGAATCGCGCATGTAGTCGGTGTGAAGACCCTTGAAAAGGCTCGTGAGGCCGGATTTGATGACACTGCCATAGATTACTGGATCGCCCATGGTCTTCGTCGCCAAGATCTCAACGAGGAAGCCATCAATCATTACCAGACCTTCCTAGACAATTCAGACGAGAACCCTAACGATGCACATCTACAAGGCGTGCTTGGTCTGGCAGATGCTGCAATCGCAATGGACGACGCTACTTTGGCAATTGCAACGATGGAGAAGCACCGCGGCCAATACCCGACTTCACTCGAAATGCTCATGCTTCTCGCGAGAGCGCACATGTCTAATGATGACTTCAGTGTTGCTAAGAACCTCGCTCGACAGGCTTTCGAGCGGAACCCTATCGAGACTGAAGCACTCTCCATATTAAGCGTAGCTGCGGAAGCGGATGGCTCGCTGGATGAAGCCATCACTGCACGCAAACAACTCGCTAATCTTCAGCCAGAGCAGCCAGATCCCTGGCTAGAACTCGCCCGCCTGACATGGCTCTCAGGGGACGAGGACGCAAGTCGCAACCACCTGGCTCGCGGTCTTTCCATGGGACGGAGAGATAAGCAAATCCTGCAAAAAGCCGCCGCACTTTGCGGTGAATTTACATTCCCCGCTCTGCAATTACGATTGCTCCAGCACGCCTCATCACTTGATATACATGACCCTGAGATTCATAAGGAATTGGCGCTCGCCGCCGAAAGTATCGGTGATTTTGAACGGGCACAGCAGGCGTGGATGCATATTGCAGATCTTCTTCCAAAAGACACCTACCCTCTTGATCGTGCCGCGGACGCACTCTGGAAACTTGATAAGAGAACCGCCGCAATTGGATTGTGGGAACAAGCTGCACAGATCGACCCAGAGAACGCTCTACACTTTACCGCGCTCGGACAAGCCTATTTGCAGATGGGTGAGATACAGCGCAGTCTCAACTGCTATGGTCACGCCTTAGCACTTCAACCGGACGATCCAGCTTTCCTCATCGAAGCCGGTTCAGCAATGACGTACTCAGGCTCACCCGAGGAGGGCTTGGGCGCTCTGCAGAAAGCAGTGTCCCTCGTGCCAAATGATCCCGTCCCACTGATCGCTCTTGCGGAAACGCTTCATTTGCTTGGCCGCCATACCGATGCCCGCGCGGCTTTAGATCGAGCAGCAATACTTGCTCCCCTATCCATTAAGGGTTTCGCCTTACAGGCCATCACTTCTTTAGAGACAGGAGAGCTTGAGAACGCAAAGGAAGCATTCAACTCAGTTTCCAATTCAGAAGCCAAGGATTTTAACGATGTTCTGTGGTCTGCACGCAGTGCCGTGGCACACGCTGACTGGGATGTCGCTGTTCACCGCATCGAAGAATGGATAGGCGCCGGTAATGAGACTCCGGAAACGGAACTTGAATATCTCCGCGTCCAGCTTCGCCTGCAAGACTTGCTTTGGGTGTACCGCACAGCCTGCGAGGCAGAGGCACATGCCCCTTCACAAGTAGATTTGTTAGGAGAGAGAAAGAATTATCTCCAACAGATGATCGATCAATTTAGGTCAGCCGGTTCCAACGGATCGATCGGCGAATTGCTCCAGAACTGGTTCGAACTCACCACAGGTGAGAAGGCTGCTGACGAATGGATGGCATCTCAAAACATACCTCAGCGCATCCTTCATGAATTCACCCAGGCGTTCGCCCTGGCTCAAATCCGGGCGAACAGACCGGCGAAGGCTGAGAATACCCTCCTTCAAAGTAATGGTCCTGGCTATAGGGACCCCTATCATGGGCTCCTGCTCGGCATCAGCCGAATGATGCTCGGGAGATTTGAGGAGGCGCTCGAAACGCTTCAACAGACTCATAGCAACCCCATGATTCGCCCGCTTGCACTTTTCCTTGAGGCTCAGCTATGGCTGAAGGCCGAGGATAATGAGAAAGCGATAACCGCACTCAACAGCGCTCTTTCGGTCTGGCCCGATGAAGCATCCTGGCATGCCAAGCTCGCTTTCCTTTACCAGGAAAACAACAATCTGGAAGCCGCCTTACCACACTGGCAGAATGCCGTTGAACTCGAACCAGAGAACGCTGAGTACCTAACTTCGCTTGCCCGTAGCTACCGTCAAGCAGGTCAATTGACGGACGCGCAAGCCACATATGCAAAAAGCTTACAAACGTCATCCGTCACTCCCAAAGTATGGAAAGAGGCCGGGGAGGTTGCCCTAGCGATCGGAGACGCCGAGAAAGCTGAAGCCTGGTTTGAGAGAGCTTGCTCCTTAATGCCCTCTGATGTAGGTGTGATAATCGGATCGTCGCGAGCCGCCATGGCCCTCGGGAATGTGAAAATTGCGCTCGAGCATGCCCGCAAAGCTTATCGACTGGCTCCAAACAACGTGGAAGTCCTCACTGGATTAGGTGACGTTTTCGCTCATAAGGGCAAGCTTGAGAAAGCTATCCAGATTTACGACCGGGCATTGCGCGTCTCCGAAGATGACAGAGCTGTCCAATTAGCTCGCAGCAAACTCCTGCTTCGATTGAACCGAACCGAGGAGGCTGTCGCTGATCTTCGGGCGCTCACAGAGGCAGAATCAGAATTCGAGGGCGCGTGGGCTGCTCTTTCCGAGGCATTCTCCTCGACCGGCGACAGGGATGCTGCTCTAGAAGCTGCCAGCCATGCAGCGAAACTCGCCCCTCGCAATGTGGAGTATCAACTCCTTCTTGGGCGAAAGTACAAAGAGACCGGTCAACTAGACCAGGCGCTTAGCGTATTAACGAAGGCTTCATCCATCGCACCCGGTGACGCTCGAATTGCACGTGAACTTGGAGATGTCCATAAGGCTCGAAGGCACGATACACAGGCTCTCGAAGCATATCTCCATGCGATTACACTCGACCCGAAGGAAGCTGCAGCCTATAAACAGGCAGGATTGATCCTGAAGGTTTTAAAATCATACGGGCAGGCAGCAGACATGTTTGAAAAAGTCGTTTCGATAAATCCCTTGGATCCGGACGCTCTACATCAGCTTGCTGCTGTACGTGCGCTGCAATTGGTCCATGGCGGTTTGGAAAAGCAGGCGGTGGCCCTATGATCAACCGAGATACCATCATTCACCTCATCGATACAGGGTTTCTCGCTGGACGTTCTGACTACGCCAAGCACACAGCGAATGATTGGCTTGCAGCATGGCCAGGCGATCTCGAAGTCCAGCTCATGCTCGCACGGGCAGAGATGGAGCATGGCCAATTCCGTGAAGTCATTCAACGTTTGAATTCTGTCCTCTCCACCGACCCGGAATGCGTAAAAGCCTACGAATTAATGGCCAGTTCTTTGCGCACGATCGGCGAGGTCGTAAGAGCCCGAATTTTCGAAGCCTGCGCAAAGTCCCTCAGAGGCGATGAGCTTAATTCACAAGAAGCCCCAGCCTGGGTTATCCAGATTCAGCTAGCATTGAAATCCCTTGCCCGAGGAGATAACCAAACTGCAATCACCGCCGCTCAAGTGGCACTTACAACCGATCCTGAGCTAGCGCTGCCTACCCTTGTTGCCCTTAAGGCATCGAGAGCGGCAGGCAATCAGTCAGCTGTTTCTTCCTTAGCAAGAACGGGCCATGAGCGTTGGCCGAATTGCGTCCATTTTCTCTTGACCTTGGCAAAAGACCTGCTGCTTGAAGAGAAAGTCGACCAGGGGGTCGCCTACCTTCATCAAGCGGTCAGCCATGATACAAGCGGCAGGATCGCGATGGATGTCCTGGGAAGTGATCATCCCTATCGTAATCTGTGGCCAGAAGAACAATCCGCAGATCTGAGCAGACCGATTCCCGCGGATGTAGCTGCTGTACTTGGCGACAACCGCATCGCTAGTTCCGCCGGTTTCGATAAGAAATTTGTTGATGGCAGTCGAAATGTCGCGCGGGATACCAGACCCGTCGATCCCCCAATGGACATCCATGACGCGCCCGCTCTAAGGTCCGAGCTATCGAAAGACTCCTTGCCAAAACCCGAACCGTGGGAGTCGTTCAGAGGACCTGATCCCGGGGATATTCACGAGAGTGGCGGAAAGCCATTCTCCGAAGAGAGCTTGATTGAGATAGAGCAGGATTTCCGTCGCCTCGCTACTCGTTTAAAATCCCGGAAGCGAGCACGAGATGAAGACGGACGCGCGCCCGTTTATGTCGTGCTTTCAAGCCATACACGCCTGCAGCAGAGTTTCGGTGAGGATGGCTATTTGAGGGTGAACGATGCAGTTCTTTCTCTGGTAGAAGCGATCCGCCGTCGCGCTGGATGGACCGCCTACCGTATCTACCCCGACGACCCGAGCACCCTCGACGCCTTCGATATCTCCCCCTGTGACCCTGGAAATGCCTGGGAGATTAAACTCCGCATTACGGATCTCGATCATGCCCTTGCCAAGCGAGGGGAGATGATCGGGGCCTTGCTGATCGTCGGCGGTCACGGGATCGTCCCATTCCACCTGCTGCCAAATCCCACAGACGACGATGACGAAGTAGTTCCGTCAGACAACCCATACGCTGCAACAGACGAGAATTATTTTGCCCCAGAATGGCCAGTAGGTCGGATTCCATTCGATCAGGACCTCGATCAACTCGTAACCCAGCTGGAACGTTCGACCCAAGATCACCGCCAACTGAACCGCTCAATGGGTTTAATCCAGCGGTTCAGCCTCTGGCTTTTCCGCAGATTCTCTCGGATCTTCAGCGATAACAAGAGGGTTTTAGGGTATACAGCAAGCATATGGCGAAAGGCATCGTTTTCAGTCTTTAAAACAATCGGTGATCCTCGGGCTATGATCACCTCACCACCAACTGAAGCGAACCGACTGCCCTCCGTCGCCTTGCGACCTGCCCGCCTCTCGTATTACAACCTTCATGGTTTGGAGGATGCGCCCGAATGGTATGGTCAACGCGATCCACTTCGCGATGATAGCACCTTGGGAGAGTTTCCAATCGCACTGCGCCCAGAGGATGTCGTGAACAGTGGCCGAGCTCCCAAAGTCGTATTCACTGAAGCATGTTATGGGGCAAATTCCATAGCGAAGACCCCAGATTCTGCGCTCAGCCTTAAGTTCCTTTCATCAGGCAGCCGGGCAGTCGTTGGCTCGACAAAGATATCGTATGGTTCGATCACCCCTCCGCTGATTGCCGCTGATCTTCTCGGTCGGACATTCTGGCTGAATCTCAATCAGAAATTGCCTGTCGGGGAGGCTTTACGACGCGCCAAATTGAAGCTCGCTACCGAGATGCACCGCCGGCAAGGTTTCCTCGACGGCGAAGACCAGAAGACCTTGATTTCATTCGTTCTATATGGCGACCCATTATTCACACCGTCAGATATCGGCCCAATGCCGGGCGAGAAATCCGTCATTCGCAGAACTACCAGGCCCAAATTGATGAAGACAGTCTGTGCCCTGGGTGAATCAGATATCTCACCTGATGAATTGAAACCGAGCACACTCAAGAAGGTCAGGCTCATCGTTTCTCAATATCTTCCAGGCATGCAGGAAGCGACGTGTAAGATCCACCCCCAACACTTCCATTGCGCAGGTGGGGATCATACGTGCCCTACCATGCAGATGAGTGCGAAATCACAATCTTCCTCCACTAGCGGATCTACTGTCATCACCCTCTCCAAGCGCATACTCGATGGCGATCGCAACCACCCTCACTTTGCCCGCATCACGCTAGACGCTTCTGGGAAAGTAACCAAACTGGCGGTCTCTCGCTAATATCATGATCCTGGGAATATGGCACGCTTCTTGCATCTATAAGTGCAGGAAGGAATCAAAGTGCCATGTCCCTAGGATTTGATCGACTCGGGTTCCATTATTATCACGACCAGCAGCATTACACCCAAGCGGATATTGACCGCTGGCTGCCAATTTTCCAATCCATTCAAACAACCTGGCTTACGCTAAGTGGTTCTTGTTCGCAAGCCATCCCCGAGTTCTTCCTGCGTGAACTGATCGAGGCGGGTATCAAGCCGATCGTTCACCTTGAAGCATCCATCGACGAACTCAACGTTCGCTCTCTTAGACCGCTCTTCGCTAGTTACGTGGATTACGGCATCAAGCACATCGTTCTCCATGACCGCCCCAATATGCGCGCTCAGTGGGATCCCTCGAGCTGGTCTCGCGGCGATTTGGTTGAGCGCTTCCTCGATCATCTGATCCCCTTGCTCGAGTTTCAGACCGAGTATGGTCTAAAGCCAATTTTCCCTCCCTTAGAACCCGGTGGCGATTATTGGGATACCGCATTTCTGCGAACAGCGTTGGGGTCTCTCCAGCGCCGAGGGAAAGGTGACTTACTAAAGAATCTCACTCTCGGCCTTTACCAATGGAGCTATGGGAAACCACTTGATTGGGGAACTGGCGGCCCAGAGGTCTGGACCTCCGCACAGCCATACACCACTCCCGCCAGCAGCCAGGATCAACGTGGTTTTCGAATAGACGAGTGGTATTCCGCCATCTGTCGCGATGTTGTTGGAACTGAACTTCCAATGCTGGTGCTCGCGGGTGGTATTTCCCCACGGACAGAGGCTGAAAAACCGGGGGTTGATCCAGATCTTGAAGCTATTACTGAAATTCTTGAGCATGTCAGGTGTGATGGACTCCCCAACACAGTACTCAACCTCGCTCTAGATCCACATACAGTTGCCGAAGGACTGCGAGACAGATGGGAAACCGTCATTGAAAAACCATCGCCCTCAAAGCGAATTAGAGACAAGGTCAAGAAACTATTTACGGCCGAAGAGACACGTACATCAGATTCTATTCACAAGAAAATCATCGCTCATTACGTACTTCTTCCGATGACAAATCAACGCAACATAGCCCAGGATTGGGTTGATGTAGGACCCTTTGCGCTGGCCGTGAAACCTGTTGTCGGTTTTTCTGCTGGAGAAGCCCAATTCGCTGAACGAGTGACGGTCATCGGAAGCGAGACGGATATTCCTGCTGCTATCGATGACCAGCTGCGCAACGCGGGTTGTGAAGTCAACCGCTTCCGAATGGCTGATGCGTCAGAACTTCTTGTGATGGCAGCCGAATTAGCTTCAAAGAACCTCACTTCTGGAGTTATCAATGTCTGATGCAAATCCCCTCGAGTATATGCAGCATTTGTCCCAACCCGAATCTCCGCGGCAATTAGGAGTGGCCAAGATCAAAGTTCTAGGCTTAGGGGGAGGAGGGTCAAACGCCGTTAATCGCATGATTGAGTTAGGAGTGATGGGTGTCGAGTTCATCGCAGCCAACACGGACCAGCAAGCATTAGCTTCCAGTCTCGCACCTACCCGCATTCAACTTGGACCCCGGATCACTCGCGGCCTGGGAGCAGGCGGTGACCCAAAGATCGGCGCATCAGCTGCGATGGAAAGCAGCCGTGAGATCGCCGCGGCCCTTGCTGGAGCCGATATGATCTTCATAACCGCAGGCATGGGCGGTGGAACAGGTACCGGCGCAGCCCCTATCGCTGCCGAAATCGCGCGCGAAGTCGGCGCTGTTGTTGTAGCAGTAGTCACCATGCCATTCAGCTTCGAGATGAGCAAGCGTTCCCAGCATGCTCTGGAAGGTGTACGTCAAATTCAGCCGCACACCCACACACTGATCACCGTGCCAAATGACCGCTTGCTGCAAGTCGTCCCGCGGGATCTAAGCCTGGAAATAGCCTTCCGCATCGCCGATGATGTCCTCCGTCAGGGAGTTCAGGGGATCGCCGAATTGATCACCCGTCCCGGCTTGATCAATGTAGACTTCGCCCATGTGCGCGAGATTATGACGCGCGGCGGTGGTGCCTACATGGCCATAGGATTGGGGAAAGGTGAAGAGAAGGCACCCGCGGCGATTAAGCAAGCGCTGCATCACCCATTGTTAGAGATTGACGGCCTCGAAAACGCATCAGGCGTTCTCGTGCACTTCACAGGAGGTGAGGACCTTACGCTTTTCGAAGTTGGGGAAGCTGTTAACGAGCTGCGAAACGTGACCTCGCCTGATATCGATATCATTCTCGGCGCAACAACGGATCCAGCGATGACCGGCCGTGCGCAAGTCATCTTGATCTTCACCGGTGTGGGAGGCTGCCCAGTTGCTGCCGCGCAAGGATTCGAAGAAGTTGGAATCGCTTCTACATCTCAGGTACAAAACAATCAGATGGAGAATCTCGACCTACCAACTTTTCTGAGAAGGCGCACCGCTGTCGGCTCAAGGAACTAATGAACTATGGATCAAGAAACGATAAAGAAACTCACCCGTGCTGTCGGGAAAAAGTTCCCCGAGATGGACCGAGTTAGACCATCGGTGCGCAAGCAATCCAGCACAAAGGGAAACGTACAATTTTTATTGACCTACAAAGGAAAGGCTGAGCTGCCTGGGGGTCGTAAGATCAGCCGCATTGTTCGCGTCGTCGCAGATGAGCGGGGACGGATCATAAAGATGAGTACATCAAAATAGCCATGGACGAATATCTGATCAACCTCAACTCGTATGTAAAACTTGCTTTTTGGAAGGTCGCCGCTAGCCTTACCGGAGCCGCAGTCCGCAACCAACGACTGTTCAACCGTATATTATGGGTCGCGCCCATCGTTCTCGCCGCGGTCCTCGCCTACATGTTTGGCAGGTTGTTTGGTGCGGTTTTGCTACTGGGATTAGCAGCATAGCTACGCGCACTATCGTTGCAGGCCAAAGTCGCCCAGAGTACAATCCGGGCGACTTTCTGTTACTCTTGAGACACCCTCGGATTAGTCATGCGAAGTCGTTTGCCAGTTGTACTCTTCGTTCTAATGATGTTGGTCTGCTTCGCGGCAGGCGCTATTGGCGTCCTCCTTCAAGATGAAGAACGAGATACGAGTTCTCAATCAACACCTTTCGAATCGATTGAACTCGCACCCACAACACCAATCCGCAGCGGAGCCGTCTCCATTCTTGTACTGGGAGTTGATGAGATCAAGCACGATAAACCGAAGCTTCTTTCCATCTGGATTATAAGCTTCCACCCCCCTGATAAAGAGATCCGGCTCCTGGGTATACCTACGGACCTCCAACTTCCTAACACCGAAACCCCTCTCAGCGAGGCTTTCTCTCTTTGGGAGGCCCCGGATTACGGTGCTGATTTCATAGCAGCAATGGACTATTTCTCCCCTCATCCCATCTTTGGAATCGCCGTTCTAGATGAGGAGGGCTTCAGTGCTCTGATCGATTACCTGGGCGGCTTCTCTCTGGACGATCAGATGTATGATGGGGCTTCAGCGGTTGGCACACTGCGGTTGCTAGAAGATCAACCGCTTGTCGCTCTTAAACTGCAAGCACAAATCCTGCGCGCCCTGAGTGTGAAAGCACCAGACCTCGGCAAAACTCCCGAGCTCACGACACTCACACTTCTTCTCCCAGAGAACGCTTACACCTCACCTTCGCCGGCACAATTGGCGACTCTCGCAAGCCCCCTGCTCCCACTGCAAGCGGATTTTATTGAGATCTCCATTTTAGAAATTACACCTTGATCCGACCCTCGTTTCCTTCCGGAAATCCTGATTTATGATAAAGAACAACTCCGCTGCTTTTGTCAATATCCCTGGTATCAAGAACAAAACTAAATTTCTTTCACCAAGAAGTTCTTGCATTTTTGCAAGACTCCGGCTATTTTATAAAGGTCTTTACCGCGCATTAGAAGAAAACGTGTTCTGTGAACAACAAGTCTTCTTCGCAAGAATTTGAAGGAGGTGCCATACCAATCGGATCTCACTGTTAAAGATTAACTTGAAATATAAATTTTAATTAGGAGGAAGAGATGAAGAGGTTAGGATTAATTTTTACACTTGCCATCGTTGCGGTTCTTCTTACCGCGTGCGGTGGAGCCGCTGCGCCTGAGGTAGGAGATGTTATTATCGCAGTCGAGAACGCTTACTTGCCGTTCAACTACATCGATCCCGACACAGGAGAACCCACGGGTTGGGACTATGAAGTCTGGGATGAGATCTGCGTCCGCATCGACTGCACGCCTGTCTACACCGAGGCTTCCTGGGAAGGCATGATCCAGGCCGTCTCTGACGGTCAGTTCGATGCCGCTGCCGATGGGATCACGATCACAGAAGATCGCGCCGAGATTGTCGACTTCTCAATAGGCTACATCAACCTGGACCAGCGCCTACTCGTTCGCATCGATGAGGATCGCATCGAGAGCATGGAGGACATCGTCGCTGACGAGAGCTTGAAACTGGGCACCCAGACCGGCACAACGAACTATGAGACTGCCTCGACGTACCTGCCTGCTGATCGCATCCAGGCTTTCGAGCAGTTCCCCTTCGCCGTCCAGGCGCTGATCTCCGGTGACATCGACGCCGTCATCATCGATGAGGTCGCAGGACAGGGTTACCTGGGTGTGAACGCCGATGTGCTCAAGCTCGTGGGACCTTCGCTCTCCAGTGACCAGCTCGGCTTCATCTTCCCCAAGGGTAGTGATCTCGTCGAGCCTGTAAACGAGGCACTCAAGGCGATGATGGCAGATGGATTCTTGGACGAAGTGAATAAGAAATACTTCGGGCCAGACTTTGGCATCACCTATGATGACCTTTAGAATCACCGCACGACCGACAAGCCTCGACCGATAAGTTGCCATCCAAGGCTTATTGACAACCGGTGTGCAGAGAACAGAAATTGCACACCGGTTGTTGCATACCCTGGGAGTAGAGTGTGGCGGAACACAGCACAAAATCCATTCTCCAGCCGGATCAATCCTCCGCGGACCGTGAAGTAAATCGAAAAACTCGCCTTCAAGATTTCCCCTGGTGGTTTGTAGCGCTTATCCTCATTGCCATCTTCTCTGGCTACACGATTTATACAAATACAAATTATCGAAATGCTTTCAATTTCATTCGCATTGGTTTAGAGATCACTATTAAAACATCCCTGATTTCCTATGTGATTGCACTCGCAATCGGACTGCTCGCTGGTCTCGGGAGGATTTCACGCAATGTATTAATTAGAAACGCCGCGCGTCTTTACGTAGAACTCATTCGGGGAATTCCCATGCTCGTCCTTATCTTCTTCATTGCCCTGGTTGGCGTCCCCATTGCCGTGGAGAGCATCAATTCCTTTGGCCTTTGGCTTGGAACGATTGGACTTACAGGGGTTTCTTCTGTTTTCTCTCTATTCAGCAACCAATCCATCCCCATGAACGTACGCGCCATTGTGGCGCTATCCGTCACGTACGGTGCATTCCTGGCCGAGATTTTCCGCGCTGGAATTCAATCTATCGAGAGAGGTCAGATGGAGGCAGCGCGCTCACTAGGTATGAGTTTTGGACAAGCTATGCGTTTCGTGATCCTCCCCCAAGCAGTAAGAAACGTGCTGCCCGCATTGGGAAATGATTTTGTCGCCATGGTAAAAGATTCATCGCTGGTATCGGTGCTCGCAGTCCGCGATATCACCCAGGTCGCTCGCCTTTATGCGGGCAGTACCTTCCGCTTCCGAGAGGCATATGTAACGTTGTCCGTTATGTACTTGACCCTGACAGTTATTCTTTCTCTGGTTGTCCAGGCTATCGAAAGGCGGCTTCGTAAAAATGACTGACGCGCAACACATCATCGTGGTCAAGAATCTCCACAAGTATTTCGGTCAAGTACAGGCCCTGAACGGCGTCAGTTTTAAGGTCGAACGCGGCAAGGTCATTGTGATCATCGGCCCCAGCGGATCGGGGAAATCGACTCTTCTGCGCTGCGTCAATCATCTTGAAGTTCCAACTAAGGGAGAGGTCTGGATAGACGGCGAGCGGCTTACAAAGGATCAAAAACACCTTAACAAAGTACGGGCGGAAATCGGCTTGGTTTTCCAGCTTTTCAATCTATTCCCTCATCTCACAGCGATGGAAAACGTCACCCTCGCACAACATGTCGTGCGGAAACGATCTAAAGCGGAAGCTGCTGAGATTGCCATGAAGCAATTAGAAAGGGTGGGCATACCGGAAAAGGCAGATGTATACCCCTCTCAACTCTCGGGCGGTCAGCAGCAGCGGGTGGCAATCGCTCGCGCTCTTGCGATGGACCCCAAAATCATGCTCTTTGACGAACCCACAAGCGCGCTCGACCCAGAGATGATTAAAGAAGTGCTAGACGTCATGCTCGATCTTGCAAAGGAAGGCATGACAATGTTAGTCGTTTCCCATGAAATGGGTTTTACCCGCGCCGCTGCAGATGAAATAGTATTCATGGATGAGGGGCTCATCGTCGAACACACAACCCCCCATGACCTTTTCACAAACCCGAAGGAAGAGCGAACGAAGCTCTTCCTCTCTCAGATCCTGCAACATTAATAAAGGTTAGATAAGAGAACTTTCAACGCAACTCTGGCAATTAATCTAGAGCTTTCGTACGGCTCCTTGCCTTTCTTAGACGGACATAATTCATTTTTCTATGATCGGGAAAGACTAACACTGGCGCTGAAAAGCGGGGGCCTTTCTCATATTAACATAAGAAGGCCGCCTAATGGCGACCTTTCGTTTGTGCGCTGGGCGGGAGTTGAACCCGCACGCCTTTCGGCACATGGCCCTCAACCATGCCTGTCTGCCAATTCCAGCACCAGCGCGATTTTGGATGGAACCGCGGTATTATAGCCCACACACCATGGATGTCAACTTTTACTATGCGGTCACGGGCGTCGCAATCCCAGATGAATACACAAAGTGGCTTCAAGTTCTTAACGATGGACCTGACCCTGATCCAAGGTTAGTAAGGAGTAAGTTTCGATGCGAATAGTCCTGGATGCGATGGGCAGCGACACCCACCCTGGTCCGGAATTGCATGCCGCGCTTGAAGCTTATAAACTCTGGGGTGAACCGATCCTGCTCGTCGGTCCAGAAGCTGAAATGGAGGCTCTCTTCGCCGAAATTGGCGGTGACCCGAACGCGGTGGAGATCATCCACGCGCCCGAAGTTCTGAAGATGACGGATAAGCCCGCTAAAGCTGCCCGAGGGAAAGCAGAAACTTCGATGGCTGTCGGCATGGACCTCCTCAAAGAGGGAAAAGCGGATGCGTTCGTCACCGCAGGCAACACCGGCGGAGCGATGGCGACAGCCTTATTTCGGCTCGGTCGCATTCGTGGCATTAAACGCCCCGCTCTAGCGATAGCATTTCCCGTGCAGGATGGCTACTCCGTGATGCTCGACATCGGCGCGAATACAGATTGTCGACCGGAGTATTTGCTTCAATTCGCCGTGATGGGCGCGGTGTATGTCGCTCAAGCATTCGACAAGAAATCCCCGAGA